>OGTM01000040.1_pt1 | contig 70274 bp, 76 predicted proteins | sample 1574581 | NCBI WGS metagenome assembly OGTM01 (sample SAMN03295850, study PRJEB24534) | human gut metagenome | isolation source: fecal sample 3 from infant 7 | host: Homo sapiens | place: USA: Pittsburgh, PA | collected 2014-07 | reverse complement strand
CGCATCGCGGCAGAGCAAGCTGAGGTTCAGCGTCAAGCCGCTATTAAAGCAGAACAAGATCGCATCGCGGCAGAGCAAGCCGAAGCTCAGCGTCAAGCCGCTATTAAAGCAGAACAAGAACGCATCGAAGCAGAGCAAGCCGAAGCTCAACGCCAAGCTGCTATTAAGGCTGAACAAGAACGCATCGCGGCAGAACAAGCTGAAGCGGATGCAGAAAGAGCTCGTCTAGATGCAGCGGCAGCAAAGGCAGCTGCAGATGCTGCTGCGAAAGCCAAAGCCGAGGCTGAAGCTAAAGCTCGATCCGAAGCCGCTGCTGAGGCTCAGCGCCAAGCCGCTATTAAGGCTGAACAAGAACGTATTGCGGCAGAACAAGCTGAAGCAGCGCAAGAGGCTAAAATTAAAGCAGAACAAGAAGCAAAGGCTAAAGCTGAGGCGGAGGCTAAGGCTCAGGCCGAAGCAAAAGCTCGAGCGGAAGCGGAAGCAAAACAAGCTCAAGAGCCTAAATTGCCTGAATCGTATGTTAATGAACGTAATCAAGCTTCTACCAAAGGTTCTACTACAACAGGTGAAAAAAATATACTTTCACAGCCAATTGATCCACCATTACAAGCTGATACGTCTGCAAAGATTACCCTCACCTTTGACATCAATAATTACGAGTCAATGACGGGAACGGTGGATAATAAAGAGATTAAATATCGCGCATTTGAATATATCCCATATGTATCAAATCCTATCGATATTGATCAGCAGTACATAAACATTTACATACCTGAAGAGTATTTCAATGATGGCACTGTAAATGGTTATAATACACAAACAGCACCAATCTTTATGCCAAATAATGTTGGCGGTTATATGCCAAGCCAACCTATGACACCAAAGGTAGAAAATAATAAGCCAAATAGTGCTCTCTATGCATTGTCTAGAGGTTATGTTGTTGCGTCCCCTGCTACACGTGGCCGTACAAATAAAGCTTCTGATGGTAACTTCATCGGCAAGGCACCTGCAGTCATTGTAGACTTACAAGCAGCTACAGCTTATTTACACGCTAATGATGCGACTATGCCAGGTAACGCAAAACGTATTATTACGAATGGTACTAGCGCAGGCGGTGCCGTTTCCTTATTACAAGGTGCAACAGGTAATACATCTGATTACCAACCATATCTACAGGCTCTCGGCGCTGCTACTGCATCTACCGATGTGTATGCATCCTCAGCTTACGCACCGATTACAAACCTAGATGCTGCGGATATGGCTTACGAATGGAGCTATAACGGCATCACATCATTTAACAAAGTAACTATGGGACAAGGTGAATTGCCTCAAGCGAATGTAGGCGGTGCACAAGCGCCAATGCAACGTAGTGTACAACGTGTGAACTTAACAAATGATGATGTAGCATACTCAGATTTACTTAAGAGCCACTTCCCCGACTATATAAATAACTTACAATTACGCGATAGAACCGGCGTTATTTTAAAACTCGATAAGAAAGGTAATGGCACATTCAAGCAATATGTAAAATCTTTCATCATCGATGCCGCTAATAAAGCTAAATCTAATGGTGCTGATTTGTCTCGCTATTCTTTCTTAATATTAGATAAGAATACAGGTCTGGTGAAAGACATTGATTGGGACGCTTATAATAGCTTTACGAGTCGTTCTAAGGTACCAGGTGCATTTGACTCTAGATCTAATGATTCTGGTGAAAACAGCCTATTCGGTACAAGCACTAGCGATACTAATCACTTCACGATTACAGCGGCACTACATGATACAACGACTAATAATGATGTATATGTAGAAAACGCTAAAATCGTCACTATGATGAATCCTATGAACTATCTTGGTTCTCCTAGTGCAACAAACGCTAAATATTATCGAATTCGCTACGGTACAGCAGATAGCAATACATCTGTTGCCATCCCATTAATCGTAGGCACTCGTGCACAAAATCTCGGATATAGTGTAGACATGGCTACACCATTTGGTGTGGATCACGCTGGCGATTACGATTTACAAGATTTATTCAACTGGATGGATTCTATTGTAAAAAACGGTAGATAATCTATCTCGATTATAAACTTATTCCATAATGTAACAAGTCTGTAATAGCCTCCATACATGATGCTATTACAGACTTGTTTGTTATTTTTATCTTATATCGACAACAAAGGCGTCCTAAACAAGTAGGGCGCCTTTATTACTAGTATTATATTGAAATGCTATTAATCTTCAGGGAATAAAGCAGTAGACAAGTAACGTTCACCTGTATCTGGAAGAATAACTACGATATTCTTACCTTTGTTTTCAGGGCGTTTTGCCAATTCTGCAGCGGCCCACAATGCAGCACCGGAGGAAATACCTACCAAGATACCTTGTGTATGACCAAAGTCTTGTGCTGTTTTAAAAGCATCTTCGTTAGCAACTTGAATAACTTCATCATAAATTTTAGTATCCAATGTTTCAGGAATAAAACCTGCACCTAAACCTTGGATTTTATGAGGACCTGGTTTACCGTTAGATAATACAGCAGAGTCTTTAGGTTCTACAGCTACGATCTTAACATCAGGATTTTGTTCTTTCAAGAAACGACCTGTACCAGTTAATGTACCACCTGTACCAACACCAGCTACAAAGATATCTACAGCACCATCTGTGTCACCCCAGATTTCAGGGCCTGTAGTTTTATAGTGAATTGTAGGATTAGCTTGGTTTACGAATTGGCCTGCTTCTACAGCACCAGCAGTAGCCGTTACGATTTCTTTTGCCTTTGCAATCGCGCCTTTCATACCAAGTGCACCATCAGTTAAGACGAGTTGTGCACCATAGCCAAGCATTAATTTACGGCGTTCGATAGACATTGTTTCAGGCATTACGATAACAACCTTATAACCAAGCGCAGCACCTACAGCGGATAAACCAATACCTGTATTACCAGATGTAGCTTCTACGATAGTACCGCCTGGTTGTAATTCACCAGATGCAACAGCAGCTTGAATGATAGCAGCAGCGATACGATCCTTTACGGAACCACCTGGGTTAAAGTATTCAAGTTTAGCTAAAATATTAGCATCAGCACCTACGCTTTCACCAAAACGAGTAGCTGCCAACAATGGTGTTTTACCAATTAATTCAACAAAAGATTTTGCAATTTTAGACATAATCAACACTCCTTATATTCGGATATTATGGATACTATAAATGGTATGTAATATATAATTATGTGCCTCTTAAATAGAGCCATCCCAATTATCATATTTTGTATCTAGTTTTGCGTATGTACCATCAATAACGTCTTGTAAGGTCACACTTTCTAGATAATCGTGAATGTAATTTTGTAACCCCGCCCAGAATCCAACGGTGCGTTCATTAATGACATCATCCGTAGATACACCTTCATCTAGAGATGAAATAATAGCCATTGATTCCTCTGTAGCCATCAAAATTTCAATGATTGTATATTCACTAGGTTTTTTAGATAAACGATAGCCGCCGTATTTACCACGAATGCTATCAACTAAACTGGCCGCTCCTAATCGAGCCACAATACCTTCTAAATATTTCTCAGATATGCCTTGTCGTTCTGCAACAGAACGTAATGACACGGGTTTTCCCTGACCTTGCTCAGCTAGATCGATGAGAACCATCAATGCATATCTTCCTTTTGTAGAAATTCTCATGTATACTGCCTTCCTTTTTAAAAGCTAGCGTCCCTTGAACAAACAGTTTATATACCTCCTATGCGAATGTATAAAACCTTGTACATCGCTAGGAATTAATTTCATTATAGAATACTAACTGTAAAAATGCAAGAGTTTATTTCCTACTTTGTCAAAAGGTTTTACGAATAACAGTATTTACCTATGCTAAATGGATACACTGCGACAAAAAGACCAGCCCAAAGGCTGGTCTTTTTGCGTATAGTTTGTAGTTTGTTATATGAGGTTTACATTGGTGAATTGGAGAGTGTTTCACCATGTAATGGGGCTTACCGGTATCGTTGGAGATACGATCCGTGCCCAAATGTTGTCATTTGAAGAGGTTGTTGGTCTATCTAGTAGTCTTAGATTTTACCTACTAGGTCAAGACCTGGTGTTAATGTATCTTTACCTGGTTTCCAACGTGCAGGGCACACTTGATCGCCATGTTTAGCTACAAATTGAGCAGCTTGTACTTTACGAACAAGTTCTTCTGCAGAACGGCCAATACCCATATCGTGAATTTCCGCTGTGCGGATAATGCCTTCTGGGTCAACTACGAATGTACCGCGGTATGCCATAGCAGATTCAGGATCGAATACATCGAAGAAATCAGCTAATTCGTGTTTCTTATCAGCCAACATGTAGTATTCAATTTTATTGATGCTTGGAGAAGCATCAGACCATGCTTTATGAACATATTCAGAATCAGTGGATACGGAGTAAACTTCGCAACCCAATTCTTTTAACTCTGCATAAGATTCTTGTACATCTTCTAATTCAGTAGGGCATACAAATGTAAAATCTGCTGGATAGAATACGAATACAGACCATTTACCTAAAACGTCTGCAGTGCTTACCTTTACCAATTCAGGTTTTTTGAAAGCATCAAGTGTAAATTCAGGAAGTTTTTTACCAATAATAGACATTGTGTCCTCCTTGTATTTGCTTTATTAACGATTATTATATGTTTTTAATGTACTTACATCAAATCTATATCTATCTTTGTCTATATAATAACACTAATCATTTAAAATATCAAGTGTTATTTTTAAATATATCGATATATTTTTGCAAGTTTTTTCGATACAGCAAAAAAAGAAGGAAGATACTCATTTCTGAGTATCTTCCTTCTTTTTACGTACCACAATAGACTTACTACTCACAGTAGAATAATCAAACGCGATTAATCCTGCTAAATTAGCGAGCCCACGCCGTGCCATATGTCCAGTTGTAGATTGTTTTTTCCCCGATTTACCATATACAAACTGCTCTAGTTTGAGTGCAGCTAATATAAATAAACCTATAATAGATAAAATAGACCCCATGGCTCTACTCTATTTTTTAAGTTCTAAGATTGCATCTACGAAGCCACGGAACAACGGATGTGCATTATTAGGTCGAGATTTTAATTCTGGATGCGCTTGTGTACCCACGAAGAATGGATGGTCCTTAACTTCGATACTTTCAACAAGACGACCATCTGGAGATGTACCAGAAATAACGAGGCCTGCATCATTCAATTGTTGACGGTATTCATTGTTGAATTCATAACGATGACGATGACGTTCGTATACAAGGTCTTCGCCATATACTTCACGCGCTTTTGTACCCGCTTCTAATTTACATGGATAGATGCCAAGGCGCATTGTGCCACCTTTTTTATCTACATCCACTTGATCACTCATCAAGTCGATAACTTTGTATTTTGCATCTTCATCAAATTCGCTAGATGTAGCACCTTCCATGCCACATACATTACGAGCAAATTCCATTACAGCAGATTGCATGCCAAGGCATAAACCGAGGAATGGAACTTTGTTTTCACGAGCATAATTGATAGTACGGATTTTACCTTCTACGCCACGGGAACCAAAGCCACCAGGAACAACGATACCATCAATGCCCTCAAATACTTCTTTAGGATCTACAGAAATATCATCAAGTTCTTCGGAATCAATCCAACGAATGTTCACCTTAGTGTCAGTCTCGATACCAGCATGGCTCAATGCTTCTGCTACAGAAAGATACGCATCGTGCAAAGCTACATATTTACCTACGATAGCTACTGTAATATCTTTGCTAGGATTCAAAATTTTATGAACCATTTCTTTCCATGCAGTCATATCGCAAGGACGTTCTTCAAGGCCCAATTTCTTAATGACAATATCATCAAGGCCTTGATCTTGCATCATCAATGGTACTTCATAGATAGAATCACACGTTTGGTTTTCAATTACGGCCGCTGGTTCTACATCACAGAACAATGCCAACTTTTCCTTCATTTCGTCGGAAATATGTTTTTCACTGCGGCATACCAAGATATCTGGTTGAATACCAATACCGCGCAATTCTTTTACGCTATGTTGGGTAGGTTTTGTTTTTAATTCACCTGCTGCATTGATATATGGTACTAATGTAACGTGAATATACAATACATCGTTGCGACCTACATCTTTTTTGACTTGGCGAATTGCTTCCATAAATGGCAAGCTTTCAATATCGCCGACAGTACCACCGATTTCAGTGATAACTACATCAGCATTATCTTCTTTACCTACGCGGTATACATTTTGTTTAATTTCATTTGTAACGTGAGGAATAACTTGTACAGTGCTACCTAAATAGTCACCCTTACGTTCTTTATTGATAACGGACCAATATACTTTACCAGCAGTAATATTGGAACGCTTGCTAAGATTAATATCGATAAAGCGTTCATAGTGGCCCAAGTCCAAGTCTGTTTCAGCACCATCATCGGTTACAAATACTTCGCCATGTTGGTAAGGACTCATTGTACCAGGATCGATATTGATATATGGGTCAAATTTTTGAATAGTTACATTAAAACCACGGTTTTTCAATAATCGGCCCAAAGATGCAGCTGTAATCCCTTTTCCCAAGGAAGAAACTACGCCGCCTGTTACGAAAATATACTTAGTTGCCATGATGCCTCCCACCTACTACATTTTTTCCGGAGCGGAAATACCTAAAATACCTAAGCCTTGACGAAGTACAAGGGCAATCGCTGTGATCAACCCAAGACGAGCTTGTTGCAATGATGGATCTACGCCAATGATACGACCTTGACGATAGAAGGAATGGAACATGCTTGCCAAATCGTATAAGTAACGAGCAATACGATGAGGTGCACGATGTTCGGCAGATTGAACAACCTCTTCTGGATATTCAGCTAATTTCTTAATTAATTCTAATTCCATTTCACTTGTAAGCGTTGTGAAATCAGTTTCACTATAATCACCAAATGCAATGCCTGCTTCACGCACTTGGTTATAAATACTGTGAATACGGGCATGAGCATATTGGATATAATACACAGGATTATCATTGCTACGAGATTTAGCCAAGTTAATATCGAAATCAAGTTGACTATCTAGAGAACGCATCAAGAAGAAGTAACGAGATGCATCTACGCCAACCTCTTCAATCAATTCATCTAATGTAACGCTATCGCCACTACGTTTAGATAATTTAACGAGTTGTCCATCGCGGAATAACGCTACCATTTGTAACAACAATACTGTTAGTTTATCTGGGTCATAACCAAAGGCTGCCATAGCCGCTTTTACACGACACACATAACCATGATGGTCAGCGCCCCAAATGTCGATCATTTCTTTAAAGCCACGATCATATTTATTGCGATGGTATGCAATATCTGCTGCCAAATATGTAGGCACACCATTGTCACGGATGACTACGCGGTCTTTATCATCGCCATAATCAGTGGATTTCAACCACAAAGCGCCATTCTTTTCATACACCTTGCCAAGAGCTTTCAAAGCCTCTACGGAGTGATGAATTTCATCAGTTTCATGAACCGTACGTTCAGAGAACCAATTATCGAAAGTAACACGGAAATTGCGTAATGTTTCCTCTAAGCGAGCTAATTTTTCTTTTAAGCCCTCTTCTTTAAACAATGCTACACGATCAGCTTCGTTCATCGCATTTAATGTATCGAAGCCTTCGCGTTCTGCAATAGTTTTTGCAGTCTCGATAATATCAGGACCACGGTAGCCATTTTCAGGGAATACGAGAGCCCCTTCTGGAATATCGAATTCAGGCATAGAACCATCTTCGTTGCGCTTAGGTGGGAACACTAATGTAGCACCTTGCAACTCTTGGAAACGGTACTCAATGGAGATAGCCATATTATCGATTTGGTTACCTGCATCATTGATGTAGTACTCGGATTGTACATTGTAACCTGCTGCACGCAACAAGTTTACAAGTGCACTACCATACGCAGCACCACGACCATGACCGACATGTAACGGACCTGTTGGGTTCGCACTTACGTACTCTACTTGAATCGTATCGCGTGCACGCAATGGTTGCACACCGTATTGATCACCAGCATTCAAGATAGCTTTCAACGTATCATACACCATATCGGATTTTAAGAAGAAGTTGATAAAACCTGCACCAGCTACTTCAGCACGTTCAAGCCAATCAAAATCCATATGACTAATTAATGTCTCTGCAATAGCACGAGGGTTTTGACGAGCCACACGAGCGGATTGCATAGCAATGTTCGTAGAAAAATCGCCGAATTCCTTTTGAGGTGGCACTTCGAGAACGATTTCTGGATATTCCCCAGCTGGCAAACCACCACTATTAATCGTTTCTTGTAATGCCTGTTCAATCCCCGATTTCAGGATTTCCTTCATGTCCATGCTCTGTATCCTCCCGCACGTCTATATCTAACTGATTATAAAATTGCCATTCACCTTCTATGGAAATATCATATCCGAGATGAACACGACCCGTTCCATTGTGAAAGTCTACTGTTAATTCATGTGTTTTTACGGCCATGTGAAGATCGCCTAATGGCGTTTCATATGTGGACTGGCGTTCCTCACCGCGAATGTATTGATGTCGCATATTCACAGCACCAGTACGCAAAAGAACAATGGAATCTTCGTAAATCTTGATGGTCGTCTTAACCCCTTCAAGACCTGTTACGCTCGATTCTTCATAGCGAATATATTGGACTCCGTTCTTTTCATGTGAAGTACCTGGAGAAATTAATTCCACCACGGTATCCTGCCCATCTATGTCTCGTTGTACACTTTTTACGGATACTAGAACCCGCTTCATGTTTTTCTCCTCCATGGTCATAACATATCAATATATTATACTCCAATTCACTATGTATTATCAATTATTTCACAATTATTATTATACTTGCAATTAATCTTAGTTGCGGTAAATATTACTTCTCATATTTTACCACATTTTACAATTAGAATTTGACGAATATTTGACGAAATAAAAAAGAGGGTAGCAGTTAAGCTACCCTCTAATACGTTTAGTCTAATTCAATTAATCGGTGTAGTTCGCCGTTTACAAACCACATTTCACACGTTACGTTATCACCATCTTTAAGAGTTGCCATATATAAACCCTCTTTGTTTGGTTGAATATCTTCTGCAAATTGATGTGTTTTTCCTTCAAATGTAAATACTTGTGCCATTGTGTTATTCCTTTCAGTTATAAAGTAATACTTTCCAACTGTCAATCAACAGTTGATTGTTACAATCCGTGCAACTCGGAGATATTTAGATCACCATTCCTTTACTGTGTAAAGTGCGCTAGCGCCCTCTAAATGTTGTCCATTGAAATGTGTTAACACTTCAAATTTACCTGCTTGATAGCCTATAGTTTCATAGGCTTTATTATCTATCAAAGTAACACCAGTTTTCATCTTATGCACTTTGTTTAGATTGATTTTGTAAACATCGACTTTTTGTTCATCTGTGTTAGCAACTACTGCGGTTCTATCAGATTTTTCAGTAACAGCTTTAGGTACATTAGGGTTGCTATGTGCAATATCCTGTTTTACCTGTTCGGCTGCCACTTCAACTGTTGGTGCTTGCGTGTAATATGTCGCTATCGGTTGAGTTCTTTCCTTTTTGGAAATAACTTCCTGTGCTTCCTTTTCAGTAACATGAATTGCTTTTGACAATTCTTGAGGTGATTTAGCCTGCTCTTGTGTAAGAATAACAGGTTTTTCTAAATCTTTTTGTTTGTGATGATATATTACTACACCTACAATAGCGATAAAAACGCATAGGGCAATCGCTACGGCTAGTTTGTAGTGTTCCTTGATAGTTTGTACCAACTTACTAATTAACATGGCTTACACCTCGTTTAATTAAAATTAGTCTAAATCGTTCCATCGAGCATCATAACCACGCACATCTACATGCACGAAATCTTGGAAGTAATATCTGCCAATGCCAATTCCCTCGCCTAACACTTCGCTTGCACATTCTTCTGCTAAATTAGCTAGATAATCTACATCAATCCCATCATATGTAATATCTGCTGCCGTGCCTAGAACGTGTTGAGAATTAGATACACCGCCTACTTCAGCATTATGAGTAGGGCAACGATAACCACTCAAAATATATACAGGAACGCCCAAGCGTTCACGAATTGCATCTAACAAATCCACTAATCGTTTATCAATCACATGGTCTAGGCAAGGTGTACCATCCTCATGAAATCCATGATTGCCACATTTGCATGCAAATTCACTTTCATCAAAATATTTACCAACTTTCATATTCATATCTCCTTTACTAAAAGAGGGTGCTAATATTAGCACCCAGTATCTTCCTTTTTTACTTCTTGTTCTTTCGTGTACTGGGAACGCTTGGCACTACCTGTAGCACCGCCGATATAACCACCCAATACACCGACTATCACGCTTGCCAAATCTTTTTGTTCAAGATAGATAGTCATGATTAACGCACCAGCCAAGGCAATTAGCGTTATCGTATCTTCATAGTTAATCTTCATTTAATCGCTTCCTTTACCGATTTAACGAAATCAATCACTTGTTTAAACAATCCTATTGCACGTTTAAACCACCTCGTTTCTACCAATTCGAGTTCTATCATGTTCTCTACGCAACTTGCCAATTCGATAAATATAGGTATCAAATATAGCAATGTGCATAGGAATATATCCACACGGCCCAATACAGGTACTTCTACATCAGGCAATGTTAATAGAATAAACGCTAACAAAAAAAGCCACGGATAGGATTTGACTAATTTCTTAGTCATATCCGCTCGTAGCTTACCAGATACTAAAAATCGTTTAGGTTTTCCGTTAATTTCTACTACCGCCCAACCTCTCCATAGGATAGCTAGTATAGTATTTTTGATTGTTACTTCTCTCTTTGTAGCCAAATTGTAATTTCTAGCTTCAACCAACACTCGTAATATTGTATCTATAAACACAAGAATAACTGTTGTGAATATAGCCAATGATATGCGTACCGCTTCACTCACGTTAAACACCTCGTTAAATATTGGAATAAAGATTTCTATCATACTAATCTCCCTGTCTTGATATTTTAAACCAAGTTCGATTTCTCCCTGTTTCTCTAGATTTATCAAATATTCTCCAACCCTCACTTGTTATTGATAAGGTAGCGCCGACTCCTTTTTTGTAGCTATATACAATTGTTGTATTTAAACCACTTGGTATTGTGAAAGTACCTGTTGTTGTATTTGTGGTATTAAATTCAACCAAATATCTACCTTTTGGTAGCCATACAGTAAATCGTTGTTCAAAGTTACTGTAATTATGTTCATAATATATTGGTTCGAATAATATAGGGTTTTGTTGCACATAATATTTAGTATTATCGATAATAACATACATATTGTTATCGGATGGTTTTTCTGTAGATAATCTAGCATAGTAGGGTTTATCACTCATCGCAACTTTTAAATATTTACTATTCCCTATATCACGGATCTCATCGGTCATATTAAATGAACCTGTACTAGCACCACTTATTGTAATATTAGCCATTTACACCCACCTCAATCGTACCTTTGTTACTCCACAATTGAACACGGCTATTCAATGATGTTTGTACTCTCCCCCAGGAACCCCATTTATCAGCCATGAAAGTACGATGATAAGTTTCGCCATTTAATGTATGTAGTGTATGGTCAATTAGTTTGCCATCTCCAAAGTTAAATACAATCAGCATACCTTGCTTATGCGAACGTGGTGGATTATTAGCACCGCCATCGAAATTGATTTCGTAGCACCCTTGCGTTGTGAGTGTATTCCAATCTGTTGCGGTATCTAATTTAGAGTACGGAAAACCAAATGAACCTGCATCATCTTTTTTGACAAATACTTCATCAGCCTTAGTTTTGCTATAAATAGCCTTGTCATAATGTTTAGTAGTTAATACTGTGCTACTATCCGTGCCGTCATAGTGTTTTAAGGTAGTACCTGTCAAATATACAGGTACGCTAGGGTCTCCCAATTCCACCGCATCAGATGTAGATACTTTACCGATACGCACACCATGTCCATCGGTTTTCTTACCCTCTAACAATGTATTGTTATTGAGTACGATTGAACCTGTTACATTACCGCCTGTGAGTTTTAAATAATCTAGGCTTGCCAATCGAGCCGTATTGATTGAGTTTTGATAATCTCGGTTTGGATCACCTACATAAATATCGACTTGATGTTTTTTACTAGGCTTTTCAGTTAGCACCGCAAAATAGAATTTGCCGTTGCAATATGCTATATCTTCGATTTCAGTAGTTCTGTTAATTTCGATGATTTGTTTAACTGTGCCAAATGGTGTACATTCTACCAAACTACCGAGCGTTGCACTCATGATGCATCCGTTAAGCATTAATGCACCATTGTTGTTAAAGTCATCGTATTGGTAGTCAATTTGATATGTTTTCATTTTTTGGAAATCATCATTGTACAAGTTGACTTCACGCAAGCGTTGTTGACCGCTAATTGGTACAATGCTCACATAAGTTCGTGTGATAGGATCATATCCGATATTAAATACACGTTCATTCAATGTGATGGTCTTTTCAAATGTCATAGTATCCGCATTAAATACAGATAGGTTATTACCATTCTTTAAACCATTGGCAAGGTAAATCTTGTTCGTGTATTTGTTGTAGCACATAGTGTTACAATGGCCCATTTTGTCAGGGTCGCTAAACTTATATGTACCTACGATTTCAAATGTATCTGGATTTAGTTCGTACAAGTTTTGTTTCGTACCATCACCATTGATACATGCCAGTACAAACACATTCTTTTTATCGTTGTAGGTAAACCCTTGACATTGGTTAACCTCATCACCATATTGAATGTTTTTAACAAAGGCGATGTTTGATGCACCTTTTAACATTGGTGTTTCTGTAGGATAGAACGGCTTGATGTTGTTGTATGTACCCATATCCATTACACTATCAACTGTATCAAACGAAACATGTTCATTAACTTTGTAGATGCCATTAGGAATTAACAATATCTTATTTTTAAGATTGTCATTAGCACGTTTAAATGCTGCGGTATCATCAGCTACACCATCACCAACCGCCCCAAAGTCTTTAACGGATACGATGCCGTATAGGCTATCTTTAGGAATAAATTTTGTGTCGGCTTCTGTTTTTGTAATCAATCCACCACCATTAGGTAGTGCAATTTGTTCTGCTTTAGCAGCTGCCGTTTCTGCACGTTTAGCAGCATCTGTTGCCTTGATAGCGTTACTTGCGATTGATGTTTGTTTATTGTCAATGTCGGTTTTTAAAGTTCGTGCTTGGCTCACCAACTCATTAATATCACGCTTATCAACTGTGGTTTGTCCTGCATACGCTTTTGCATCCGCTACTAGCTTTTCTGCTTTTACTACATTAGCACTAGATGTATCAAGTGCGGTATTGCTAGTCGCTAGTTTATCATCAACTGTACGGCTTAATTCTGTGATTTCACCGCCTAATGTCTTTATCGTTTCTGCATTAGCATTGATAGCATCACTTTCGGCTTTGATTTTTGTATACGCATCTATAGCATCATTTGCTGCCTTTGTCGATGTATCTACAATCTTACGTGCAACTGTTGCTGCATCTTCATCACTACCAACACGGATTAATAAAGCCCTATTCATTTTCTCTTGCATTTCTTGCATGATAAGGGTTAGTTTGTCAGCCATTCGTTCAATGTTTTGGTATGGGTATTCATCAGGTAAATCTGTACCTTGATTGATTGGTGTTCTACGTTCAAGAATAATCTTGTGCGTGTTGTCTAATGGATCACCATCAGCAGGATACGTTAAAATTTTGTTTTCTTTGTCATAGTCGATATTGCCTGTTTGTAGGCTTTCTGTGCCGTCCGCATCAACCATGATTAAGGCTATATCTTCAATCATGTAAAAGTCATACGGCCATATCCATTTCTTGTTCGCTCCATCACATTGATAAACTACACTAGGTTTATTGACCTCTGGTATCATATTTGTTCCCCTTTCTAATCAAATAGGACTACCCATAATTGAGTAGTCCTTATTTATTAATGTTTATTTTGCTTTTTTTCCTTTTGTTTTTCTTTCTTAGATTTCAATCGTTTATCAAAGATGACGGAATATAGCAAATCTTCGAGCTCTGCATCTATATCCGTTAAACCGTATTTTGCAATTGTCATGACGCCATCGGTTAGTGTATTGCTTAACCCTGTCATAGAATTGGCAAATTGTAGTCCTGCACGTCCTACGTCCGTCCAATCCTTTTTACTACTATTCACAGCAGTAAATATATCATCGATTTTATCGATTACCGCATAGGATAACGGCGACGTTCCACGATTGTATACCTTTTCGCCTAACATTCTATTCATAGCTTGTGTGATACCCTCACGCACGAACGGTACGCCCATGACGCTTTGATTTACAAATTCTTTAGTTAATGACTTAGCTACTTTTGTAGGGTCATCGTCATCATCGCTACCAAAGAGATTATTATATATAACCATGATTACAGCTTGCATAAATAGGTCATAGAAGATTACACGAGCGAATTTCTTGAAATCACCTCTATCTTTAAATGCATAGAATCCGTCAAGTTGCATATTCCATAGTGTGCCAGCATACGTGTAGAACGTAGTTGCAAAATTAGCGATAGTCCCTTTGTTGCGTTGTATGCCTGCTTGGTCTTTAATATCACCACTACCAAATATATCAATGATAGCCTTATCAGCTAGTTCAATTGCTCGTTGGTCTGCCCACTCTAAAGATATACCCTCTTTTTGTACAAGTTTAGAATATTCCACATCGTATACATCTTTCCAAATCGGAACAGAAAGCATTAGATCCGTTTCAGAAAGTAGACTGTAACCCCAACTATTAATAGCATCACGGGCCTCGCCTAATTGTTCCATGGTGTAACCGCCTACAGATTTACCATCAATCGTAAATCCTTTACCGCCGATTTCTAAACCTCTACGCATATCCTTATCAAGTGTTTGTGCACGCTCACGGAGCATTACGGATTTTCCTAATACGAATCCATAAGTTTCGTTATACCGTCCAGAACCTCGGCCATATACGCCTACACCTGTACGATATAACGCACGCATTACTCTTGCTGTGCCTAATTGTTCCATAGCCACAGGAATATTCGCCACGTTTTGGATGGCTACACTTACCTTGCCTGCCATAACAGCAGATGAGATATTACGCTTAATCGTTTGCATCATATTGTCAAATTCGGTTAACCGAGATACTTCCGTTGTCCATTGGTCTCGTACCCATTGGCGCAAATATTGGTACTCACTAGCACCGAGTTTATTTGTAATATAGTCCGCAAATTCTTTACGATTAATTAACGTATTTACATCCGTAACCGCCTCACGCATCGTAATGTGATTGATGCTTTCTGTAATTGCACGAGGTATTACGTCTAAAGACAATAACAATTGTTTATCTTTCACCTTATCAAGACGTGATTTAGTAGCACTCATGCCATAACCAAAGGTAGCATTACTACTCATGAATGATTGTGCTATATCTTCCATTTCATGATTAGAGGATTTACCGCTAGTCTTAGGGTCGTACATTATAGGGTAATATTGCCCCTCTATGGTACGTCCGCCGATTCTAAATGTAATTCCTTCTTCTTTCTTTAATGGATTACCTGTCATGCGTTCTTGTACTGCACTACGTTCTGGATAAAATGAGTTGATTTGCTCCCATTCACGGATAATAAATTCCCAGTCTCTATCATCGAGTACGTCTTGGAATAGTCGTTCTATTTCAACCTCATTGGCTTTTACGGTCTCTATAGCACGTTGTCTATTACGTTCTGTCCCCCAATTCAAGGCTAGGGCCATAACTTGCTCTTTAGTGAGGTTTCTTGCGTCCCCTACTTGATAGCCTCGTTCGTTACGGATTTTATAGAGTTCCTTACGAGAATATAATGCTACGTTTTTAGCTAGGCGCATCGTTTCACTTTCAAGACGTTCGTTGAAATGTTGCCGTGCACGGTTAATAGTATCGTAGATATACATTTCAGCAGGGCCACCCTTGCCACCATCTAAACGGCGCAAGATGGTTTTGATTTGTTGTAACGATTCAACAAAGTTAGCCATCTTATTGAATATAGCGTTTTTAGTAGTCTTGCTATTTTCAATGTTGAAAGTGCTTTCTTCTACTTCGCCAAATGTTTCAATAGCCTTATCAAGGATATCACGTTCTACATAATCAATAGATAAAGGATTGCCGTTTTCGGTTAAAAAGCTATTATGCTCATATTCCCTACGTCCGTTTTGATACATGCCAGTCATTAATTCTTCGAGCATGTTCAATTCATTAACGGTTAAGGTAGCGAATGTACGAGGTGATTTAGCATTAAAAATACCGCTTACAGTATCATCCATACTAATTAATGTATTGAATCCTGCTATACCTGCATCTGGGTCAAGTCGATTAGTAATAACCGTTTCATCAAATCCATCTGTAGGCATCAATCCGTCACGCTTAATCAACCCCATTTGGTACATCATATGAGTATAGAAGTACCGCAATTGAGGATCTAGCATTACAGGGTTTTTCGCACGAGTAATGCGTGCATTTTGTTCTAACAATTTAGTACGTAATTTCTTGATACGTTGTTGATTTTCAAATGCCACTCTAGCCCTTGCTTGATTCATCATTTGAGATTGTTTATGCTCTAATGCTTCCTCTACCTTATTAACGGCTAATGCTCTATCTGCATTCTTACCATCTCTGATTGCTTGATTTTGGTATTTCTTATATTGGCTTGCTTGTGCCAATGTCAAATCACCTAATTCAGCACGGGCCTTATTCATGTATTTAGGAATAGTGCCAAATCCACCATCACGGATTGCACGAACAGCATTAATGCGTTCTTGTAACTGTGCTTTCAATTTCTCTATTTTATCTTCGGCTTTGTCGAGTTCCTTAGAAGTAGAGTTCAATTCTTTAGCTACTTTTGCATTATCCTGTTTGATTTGTTCCGCTTTAGTAATTGCCTTTTCAATCGGTGCTAGTTCCGCATCAAGATTTTCTCTATTAGGGTCTAACCGCTGCAATTTATCCAATAGTTGCCAATTGTTAGCCAAATCCTTATTAGTATATTGCTTAATAAGTTTAGCCTCTTCTTCTGTAAGTGCCATTTGACCTTGGTTAGATAATAGCATTTCTTCCGCTATTTGCTCATTGGATTTTCCGATATTGTTGACCTCAACAAATTCGGATCTTGCGTGTTCCATCTCTTGCTTAATAGCATCTTCAAAGGTGGCCCCTGTCTCTTCTATTTCTGCTTTCTTTAGGTTTTCGATGTTGCCGTATTGAGTATTAACCAACGCTGCATCGCCAATTGCAAGATATCGTTGATGTTCTTTATAGATAGGATATTCTTCGATTAAACGCTTTTCGATTTCCACTTGCACATCGTCTTTCACTTCTTCCCATTCTTTAATAGGCCGATTATCTAATTCTTTCATGTACTTACGCATTACACGTTCTTTAGCTTTTTCTTTAATATCAGCGATGTATCCTTGTACTCGTGCCTGTTCGCTTTCACTCAACTGTTGATACAATTTTGTATTTTCAAACTGCTCTAGTGCTTGCTCGTGTGCGTAGTTTTCAATATCGTCTTGTGTAGCTATCATGCGTGCCATTATATCTTTAATGTCAGATGGTACTTCACCACCTAAACGTTGAACACTACGATAAATACGAGTTAGCCATTTAGAGAATTGACGGAATACACGTTGTAATCCTTTTGTTGGTGCTTCACCACTTCGTAAATAGCTTTCCCAACCTCGTGCGAATTTCTCGTGTGCTTTGGTATTGTCTACATTTTCACCATCAACCCAACCGCTCCACTCTTTAAGCGTATTCCAATCATCAAGTAATTGTTTAGGTGCATTTTCCATAGATGCCAGTTTTTGAATATCATCAAAGAATACATGGCCCATTTCGTGTAAGAATGTACTTCTATCTGCTGTTTTGAAAATGCTGATAATGCGTTCACCATCTTTCATGATTTCTGTCATGCCATTAACAGACTGGTTGTACTTTTCAATAACTTTGATTGCTTTATCATCGAACACTACAAAATTATGACTAAGACCATGTTTGTATTTAATCCCTTTTATACCTAACTCGTTCAATTTAAGAGATGCGTTTTTGTTGCCACCTAAACGTTCTGACAAATCATTATAAAATTCCTTACCAGTTTTATTAATATCAGTCGAATCTAATTGTTTTATTTTGTTTAAAACATATTCCGACTGTTCGTTAATTGGTTTTGAGTAATCTAACATTGTGTCTGTATCTGGAATTTCAACATTATATAGTGTTGGTTTGTAAACAGAAGTTACTTCAAAACTATCAATATTATCAATTAGATATGAAATTTTCGAAACGATATCATTATAAAAAATATAATGTTTCTTGTATCTGTTCTGCAACTCCTCAATAACATCAAATAGGTATTCTTTATTCACTCGTTTGTTATCAGATTTAGCTTTGGTTTTAGCATCGTTTAATATAACAGTTGCCATTCGTTCAAACTTATTATCAACAAGTGTTGGTAGTTTATTAATAGTAAATTTACTATTTTGTGTTATAAAATCTAAAACACCATCTAATTCATTCAGATTTTTAGTAACTAAATCTAAATTACTTTGCTCAGCATCTCTATTAAGAACTAACCGATTTAATAGGCTCTCTTTATTATTCTCTACATTAATGCCACCAAATATTTGCTCTATAACAGGAGCATATTCAATTGGTATGTCATTACCATTTAAAGTAAATTTATTTTTAGATTTACGCTCTACTTTATATTTTTCAGCTACATTTTTGTTTTCAGTAAAATATAACCCCCAACCAAATGCTTGTGTTCCTAAACCACCACCGATACTACCCAAATCAAATTCATCAAAATCATATGGTGAACCATGCCATGCGGATTGATAATATTGATAATTATGTTTCTTTCGGAGCTTGTCTAAATCATTTTCGTTTGGTATACTGTTAATAATATTAGACCAACTAACACTCATTTGTCCGCTTGATTGGACGTTATTGACTGTTAGTTGGTTTATTTTTTTTGTATTAACATATAACAAATCGCCATTATTTATCGCATTAGAGTACCATGTAGTATTAACTCTAGGGAATATACTTTTAACCCTAGTTTGATAGCTATTTCTTCCGCTTTGAACATCAAAAACCAACGGTACATGAACAAGGTTATTTTGCGTATCTCTTAATTCAACAACGGCCACAATTTCACCTTTTACCGATGCATTAGCAACAGGGTCAAAGTTTTTGAATATTGCAATCGGATTAGATAACGCACCAGGTAACTGTTTCATAACATTTAAGTCAAACTTATGTGCATGCTTAGTGGCAAATACTTTATTAAGCATTTTCGTTGTTATATAAACATCACCAGTTGTAAATTTGTAGTCAGGATCTTTAATTGTGCTAAACACTAAAGGTGCTGACATTATTTTATTTACACCTTGTTTAAGCGTTCCGTTTTGTAAATCGTTTAATATTTTCCCCCATTGAGTTATATCGGCTTGTAATTTTTGATGCATTGCCAATCGTTGTGCATACCCTTTTTGGTTTTCTAAAACCGCATTCATGTTGATACGCACGCTATCACGTAAATAATCCATAGCGGTATAACCACCACGGCCCATTTGTCGCATATATTGTGCCATTACATCAGCATGTTGTGCCATCAACAACGCATTAGCTTTTGCCGTTTCACGTTGTTTTCTATCTGTGCTTTCGCCAATCGCTTTAACTACTTTGTTGTACACTTCATAGCCACTCTTGGATAATTGCATTCGTAACGCTATATCGTTATCCGCTAATGTGAAAATCTTATCGTGCAAGCGTTCAAGGCTTTCAATTTGTTGTAGCGTATGCTCCATATCAGCATGATGGATATTGCTTTGGTTAAGTGCTTCCGCATTATCAGCGAATGTAGTTCGTGCTTTTGCTACGCTTGAATGAAATGCTGCTCGTCTACGTTCTGCATTTGTGCGTGGTGCTTTACCGCCATTATTAGACTTGTAATCAGTTAGCCATTGTGGCTCTACACCGCTTGCCGTAGCTTCTTTAATAGCATTATCCATGTTGTCAAAGTCGCTTGCGTAGTTTTCACGATAGTCTTGTACCAAGTTTTTATACAAATTATTGTATGCTTGTTTAACCTGCGTAGGATTAGAGAATACTTGGTCTAGTACTTCACGATCTACATCGTTTGCATCTTCAAATTCATCACGGATAATGCTTTCTTTAACTCGTTCGGCTTTCTTTTCTGTTGCATCAACTATGTTGTTATTAAAGGCTTCCACTTCCGCTTTTGCACGTTCAAGGGTTTTCATGCTCATACCGCCACGAGTAAAGTATGTGCTTTCTTCTAGTGCTTTTACAGTTTCTTCCGTCAAGCCACCGCTCAACTGTGCATACTTCCCGATTGGTACAGGAATGTCTGCATTAGCTTCGATACTCTTTGATACTTCCTCTTGAGTAACTAAACCGCTATCAATCATGTTCTTAATGGCTTGTTGCCCTTGCTCTGTTTCTGCCATTTCGTTTACATTTACATATGCAGTAGATACACCTACATTATCGCCCTGTGCTTGTACAATCTTTCCGTACAGTTCAGGGTTTTCTTTTGCCATTTTGTTTGATGCTGCATCTTGCTTCAATGCTTGCATGATAGCAGTACCATTTCGATTTTGCTCAGCCATGATTGCGTGTTGTTGTTCTTCTGGTGTTAGCTTTTGAAATTCATGGAATGCTTTCATGGTGTGAATACCACTCACACCGCCACCAATTGCACCTAAACCAATAACGGCTGGTAGTGCTTGTAGCATTGCACCGCCTGCACCTACTGCCATATCGCCTATGGAATATACACCTTCTGGGTCATTAGCATTGCGGTATAGGTTATGTTGGAATTTTTCGTTGATGTCTTGCAAGCCCTCTTCGACTAATTCAGAACCGCCAGCCTTAACAGATGCTTTCGCCATTTGTGCAACAGTAGTGCCAATGCCCCTATTAAATGTTGCGATTGTATCACTTGTAGCACCTTGTAATACTTTTGACATAACCGCTTTAGGTGCTACTTTACCTATGCCTTTAACCATGAAACGTGTAGATGCCATTTCAATACCTGTATCAACTGCAGCATATGTCATAGCGTATTTATAGGCTTCATCATTAGAGTATACTTTATTACCATTTGCATCACGTTTATTGATGAGTTCTAGGTATTTGTTACCAAATGACATTTTGTACATTTCGTATGCCATGTCAGCACCGCCACCCCATTTAGCACCAGTTGCTGCACCTGCGCCTATACCTACACCATCTGTAGTTAAACCACCAATTACCGCACCGATTGCACCGCCTATGATTGCACCTGTACCGCCTTGTTTACCCATCATGTATGCTTGTGCTGCCGTTTGTCCGAATACTTCTTGTAATGGATTAGTTCCATCAGGTGTTCGGTAGTTGCGTAAGTTATTTTGCAAGCGTTCCATTTCTGATGTTAATTCGTTAATACGTTCAGGGTCTTTTGTATGTGCCAATTCAAATCCAACATCACCCAACTTCATCTGATCGTTCATTGACCAAATACCTTGTTGAATTGCATCGAACGTAGATTTCGTAGCACGAATTGATTGTAGATTGTTAATTGCTTGTAATTGTTCCGCTTGTGAACCATATTTCACTTTATATAGCTCAGGAAATTCATCGTATATATCTTGTAATACTGCGCCACGTTCAACTCGTCTTGATAAGTAATCAGCACGTTCAAATGCTTTATCGTCTCCACGCATAATTACATCAGGGTCAATATCTAATACCTTTCCCATTCTAACTGCTTCGTTATAACGTAGGGTATCATTATTATATAGAAACAATCTATCCGTATTACTAACAACACTTGTAGGAAGTACTTTCTGTAATGACTGTCCTAGTGGTTCTAAACCTTGATATGGATTGTCAGCTTTACCAAACGGATAATATGTGGTTGTACCATCAGCATTAGTTTCTTCCATTGTGCGTGGTGTATTTGCAATAGCCTTAATTGCATTAATAGCATTATCAACTACTTGTGCCGTTGTATCTATCCCTGCACCTATTGCATTACCAACCTCAGTAAAACCGCCAGTAGGTTTAGACTGAACACCAGCACTAGCACTAAAAGATGGTGATGTTTTAACATAGCCATTCTGTACAGCTAGTGCTTCTTGCCGTTCTTGTTCAAGTGTTTGTTTAGCCATTTTTAATCTCCGTTATCGTTATATCTTCTTTGCATGTTGTTATACACGCTTTCGTAAATATCTCTTGTTGAGCCATCTTGATATGTTACACGCACATAATGGTTACCAACAGGTTCAACATGCACAATACCCATCGCTCTGTTGCTTGCTGCGCTAATAGGTGCGCTATAATCATCACCATCACCGAAATATGGTTTTTCCGTACTTCGTAATGTTTGTGTTGCCAATGCGCCCTCAAATATATCATGCATTTCTGCTTCTGTAGGCGCTCTGCCGTGTTTGCTTTCAAAGTCAGCTTTACGACTTAACATCTCTTGTTTAACACCATATTCAAAACTTGAACGCAATGATTTGTCAGCAGGCAACGCACTTTGTATTTCGCTATCATAAGGTGTTAAATCAATTTTGTTAGCCTTTAATCGGTTATCGTTCGCTTCGAGCAACACTTCATCAAAGCTATCATCAACAACTTTATCAGGGTACACTCTCTGTGCGTGCGCTAGTGTTTCTTCGTATGTATGAGTTTCAGCATATTTTTTCAACTCAAACTTTTGTTTTGCATTCAGTTTAAGGCCTTTTTCATACATAGAATCAAGTTTAGGTCGCATTGATGCTTCTGTACCGCTCCACGCTTCCTTTTCCATATCGGTCTGTGCGCCTGCTGCTTGTGCGTGTGCGTAAGATGATGCACCTACATAATCGCCTTTTGCTATTAATTGGTTATATACAATTTTAGCTGCCGTAATTCTATCTTTAGCCTGCTTAGCTTCGATGTTCATTTGCATTGTCAACCAGCCTTTATAATTTTCACGGCCTTGTTTGACTGCCTTTTCAATCTGATCTTCCGAATAAACAGGTTGACCGCCTTTAGTCATAGGTGCATTGCGCATTAATTCTTTATAATGGTCTGCATCTGCGCCATAATATCCACCTGCTTTTAACTTGTCAGCGTATTCATCTATGCTCTGTGCGTTGACTGCGCCATTCGGTTTAATATAGTGTTCAATCCAATCATCCACAAACTCTTCATCGGAATTATACATTTTGTAATAATTCGTTCCATCTGGTTGTTTATTCTCTTCTCCATTAGGTTCTGATTGAGTTAATCCTGCATAGTTATGATTTTCTTTTGCCAGCCTACTGAGTTCACCGCCAAGCGTTCCCTCTGCATACAACTGCCTATATGCAATTTCTGTATTGATACCATACTTATTATGTGCATATTGTGCTAGCTTCCATAAATGTTGATTAGCACCAATACCTGACTGCATGGCTTCCTTGTTTTTGGCTTCCATTTGCGAACGTATGCGTGAACCAATAATGTCCATACCACGATTTACATCATCACCTGCAGCCAATCGAATTGCGCCGAAATCATTTTCATTGTTAGCGATTTTGTTTATACCCATTTGTTGGTACATTTTCCTGTATGGTGTTAATACATTCTCACTAGCAAGCCCAGTTAATGCAGTCAACTGCTTATCCAATGTTTCTGAATTATTATCAGCAACAGTTTTATCTAATAAGGTTTTAGCATTAAGATCATAATTTTGTTGTTTTTTAGATGCTATTTGTTCATCATCAAGCCCTAATTGCTTACCAGTTGCTTCTATTAAATCGCCTGTTAATGTTAATGTTTTCATTTGTTGATTAACATCATTCGTTTGTAACAGATTGTTATTCAAGTTATTGATTTGATTTTGTGTAGCAGTGCTTAGTGCATCCTCGTACTGACCTCTCATGTACCTAGATATACCATCTAAATCGTTTGTTTTTGATGTTTCAACCGCTTTATTGAAAGCGTTTACCGCATCAGTTGTACGTAAGTTATATTTAGCAGCAAGTTCGCTTTGGAATTTTTGTGTACTTTCAAGGTATGTAGGTAGTATTCCTTGTGCATTCATACCTTTTTGGTACATTAACCCTTTATCTTTATCAAATTTTAATTCAGTTACTTTTTGATTAAATTCATTAATAGCATTTGTAGCATTGATATAATCTTTTTGTTTATCGATTTCAAGCCAAGTTTTAGATGCATCATCCAATGCTTTTGCAAATGTGTTAATTCCGTTTTGGTTAACACCATATGCTTCCGCATTGATTGTTGGTCTAAACTCACCATTAACTGTATTCAATCTTTCATTTTGTTCATAATTAACTAATTTCATAGTTACCTGCCGTTAAAAGTCCAAACTTTCTTAACTGTTTTAACTGGTCTTTCTGTTACACCATTTACATCACCGCCATATTGAGTTGTGTATTTACCACCTGCATATTGTTGTTTCATCCCATATATACTAGATGCACCGCTCAAGATAGTACCAAGCATTTGCAATCGCCCTTGCGTTTTCGCATTAGATGCAGCTGCTCTTGCGCTACTAGCTTCATTGCGGTAATTAACACCATTTAGATATTCATTGTAGATACTGTTATTCTTGTTAGTTTCCCAATTATTAATATCCTTGTTGTATTCATCGTAGCTACTAGCCATTAATTGTAATGGTGTACCACTCATGGATAACCCTGTAGCGCCTGCTTCTGCCGTATTCTGACCTGCAATTAACCGCATTTTATTGTCCATCTTATCTCGCTCTTGTAGTGCTTGATTGGCAATATCCTGTTGTTTCCTATCAGATATTCGTGCATTAGCTTCCGCTGCTTGTGCTTGCGCATTATACATTGCAGTTTGTGCTTTGGTTTGTTGATGTTGCCCCCACAATGTAGTAACCAATTGACCTGCCATCAATGCAATAGGATTACACATTCGCATCCCCCTTTCTCAATGTAAATAGTTCCATTCCGTTGTGTGTAATATCAGAATGAATAACCGCCCCTAGTGATGTAAGCCATCGCTTCGAGCGGTTATTTTTCTTATGTATGAAATTGAATAAACATTCATGAGTGGATAACCACTCTTTTATGATTGCGTTACTTCGTTTCAGAAATTCTTTTTGCAATTTCAAATTCGTATCCAGTATCTTATTCCCCAAGAAATAAATGCAGTACATTCCGTTGATTGGCTTTTTTGAGATACCATATACTGCTATTGGTACATCATTCTCAATTACAATATGGTTTTCGTAGTCATCACTACATATATCCCTCACAAAATCATTTTTTCCATAATTCGGAAAATTTTGGTTCGCTATATTAACCTCTAAGGTGTCTATGGCTCGTAAGTTGATATATAAGTCATGAATTAATGAAGTGTGCCTTACAGGGCAAATATCAAAGTCCTGTAACATTTGGAAAACCACCGCCTATTTCTATCTCTCTTGTAACGCTTAAAAGGTTAAATGGATAAGGGTTTTCATGCAAGATACATACAGATGCATCGGTTGAGTATACTCCATCGAATTTTGGCAATATACATACCTTATCACCACTATATAATTTGAGTGGCGGTAATGAAATATCATCCATATGGTTGAAGTTTCTTCCGATTTTGCCACCGAATGAATTTAAGATGTTCATCGATAATCTACTCATCGTTAATTGTCGGCCTTGTAATGTTCCATCTTGTATTTGCATTTCAATACTTGGAATACGTAATCGTGTAGTGTAGTTAATACCAACGGCTACGCTTTGTGCTTTACCATCGATATTAATAATTGCCGTAGGTGGTACTTCCTTAATTGGCCGTTCCCTACCATTTACAACGATTTGCACATCCTCACCAATCAGATGAGGTACTGTGATAGTACTGATATTCTCTGTGCTAGTTTGTCTGATATAACAATCCATGTACACGTTGTTATTATCCGCATTGTACATTGGCTCAAATCGTTCAATGCACATCACTGTACCGCTTTTAAAATCACGCTCAACGATTACATACAAACTATCTTGCTCGCCCTCAGCTACACTCTCAGCATATTTGTATTTGCCTTTTGTGGTGAAGTGCGACCATGCATACACCTTTTGCTCAGGAATGTACGTTAGACAATCGATATTGCCATCATCTGTAACGTAGTAAACAATACTATCTGGATCTTGTGCATAAGCACTTGTAATGAAGTTACGATACTTTGTCAGATGCTTAACAAATAGAGTTAGGTCTGCCCCTGTGTAGTTATCGCTTTCATAGGAATATCCTAAATCACGCACTACACACCCTCTAGCTTGCACGTAAACACATCTATTCCCTATGTATTGTGGCTCGCATTCAGATGCGCCACGTTGGGTTTGTGTGCGTAGATTGCAGTTAGTCGGTGTGATAGTTTTAGAACCATCAATTATCCATTCGTTACCGCTCGTTAAAATCAATAAGTCATTAGCAGGTATCAAGTGTCTAATGTCATACATTTTGCGGTTAATAACAGGTAGTGTGATTGCACTATCATCTGTAATCGTACCGCCTACCTTTTCTACACCAAAGTTTGAATAATCGCCTGTGCGACTAAACCATATGTAGTTAGGATATTGAAAGCTGGATGCTAGGATAAATCTATCTTGGTAGAATGTGCATACACGAGGATAACCAAGGCCTTTACCCCATTGCCCAAATCTGAATTTAGATGTAGCTTCATTTTCTACAACGTTGTTTAATACATTTACTTTAACGTGTTTACTGTCTATAAATTCTTTGATTTCAACTACACCATAATTAGAGTGTGGCAAGAAAGATAAATCTACATTAACGCTACCGCCTTTCAAATCAGATACAACTTTCAATTTAGCGCTAGGTGTTACCTTACCTGTATCTGTTACGTTATAGTCATTGTTGGATGTGTATACCCTGTAATCTTTCCATGTAGTGCCATTGTCATTACTGATTTGGATTTTAACAGTACCATTCCATGTGCCGTGTGATGTGAATTTCCATGATAAATCCTCATCGCTACTGAATTGTTCTACGTTGTAGTTGATGTTATTGTATTCATTTTCAGCCATAAGAATGCGTTCATCATCGCCGTCATAACTACCCTTTATGACTTTTCCTGTTTCGCTAGTGCTAATAGCTTTCACATAATGTTCAATCTGCATAACAGAATTAACCATATCAGCATTGAATATATCCTTTGTAGCGGTTAAGGTATCACCATTCAAGATTACAGTGCTTTCTTTGTCGATATTGACTTCGCCGTATGGTTGCTCAGATAGTTTGTATGTATCAAATCGCCAGTCAGTATCAGAATACCTTGATAGCGTTTTAACAGGATACTTGCCACTGCATATGAACATGACATCGCCACTTTGGATGCAGTTCAATTTATCGACTACATCACTTTCAAATGGTGTTTCTAGTTCAATACCTGTATAGATACCATTGCGCCATACTCGGATATACTGTTCTCCGATTTCAAGTAGGAATGATTTATTCTTCTCGGCCGTAAATTCAAACAGCCGTGTAGACTTATCCTTGTTTTTAACCTGCCCTATATACTCTGAACCTTGCCGTCTAGCTACTGCTCCATAAGGTCTAATGACTGCATTTTCTGCTAATAGCAACGCACTTTTAAACTGATCTAAGTCAAACCGCCTAGATACATCAGGCGAAATCTCACCAGTTGTAAATGCAAGTTGTGATATATACATTGGTTTCATGATTACCAACTCCTTGCTTTTACGTAATTAGAAATATATGGCATATCTTGCCTACGTTCTTTAGCACTCAAACTCTTGGCCTCTTGCGTTGCTGCTTGATAGAGTTTATAGCATTGGTCAAATAAACCACTATTGCCAGTTAATGGCATGGCTAATTCTGCCCCCATTTTAGACTTCAAGGCCTGTACGAATACAGGACTAAATACATCTATATCTTGCACATCGTACACGTAATCAATATACGCAAGCGGTACATCACTCACTATGTACTTTGTGTTATCGTCAAAGGTAAATACATCATATTCTTTTTGTCTATCCGTTCTAAATCGTTCACCTTTAGGAATTACCCCAAGGATACGGATGCACTTTTCTGGATACGCATATACATATTCATAGCCAGCTAACTTATGTTCAGATAACACGCACTCTTCACGCTTACGTGCGAAATTCCATTCGTATTGAGATAGTAGCATCTTGCGTGTTGCATCATAATGCAATCTACACTGTCTAGCCGTTTCTGTTTCTTCATCAAGGCCGTATATCCTACCGCCATTGATTAATGACAAAGCCATGTTGCAAATATCAGTAGGTGTCATATTGCCCCCTTTTTATAGTGAAAAAGAGGGATGCATAAGCACCCCTCATTCTGTTATTCTGCAGTTTCTTCCGATTCCTTGCCTTTAGATTTAGTCTTTGGCTTATCTTCGCCATCTTCGGTTTCTTCTGCGCCTACAGCTTCAAACAAATCATTGAAGTAATCTTTATCGTATTCAGCTACTTCTTCTTTTGTAAGTTCTACTGTTTTTCCTTCTTCAATTAAACCCTTTGTATTGTGATACAAAGTTACTTTTGCAATGTATTCCATGTTACCCCCTATTTGCTAGTGATACCGCTAGTTAAGAATACAGAAATTGTGCCAGCCGTTGCATTGTTGACATTAGCACGTGTATAACGTTTAACACCATTTGCCAAGCGCACTTTATATTCGTACCCAGCTGGTGCATTGGCTGGTAATGTAATACCATGCAACAATACAGGGTTAGCAATATTTTCTGTATCAGATGTATATACGTTGATTAATGCAGTACCAGTTAATGCTTTGTCTACACGAACCACTAACCACAAGTTAGGGTCAGCATCACCGCTAGTAACCATAACATCGGAGCTGACATTGCCAGATAATTCACGTTTCCAATGGAATGTATTTAAAGTATCGATAATCATGTATTTTCTCCTCTCTACTATGCAATAACACGTGCTTCTGTGGAAAGCAATGCATCAATTTTACGAACAGGAATACCATTCGTACGAGTAACCAATTTACCCATTTCCATATCTTCTGTGATAGTAGAACCATGTACTTTGTTCTTTTGCAAGCGTAAGAATGTACGCAATTCTTGGTTCATATACCATACTGGTCTACATCCAGTTAAGCTATGCATTTTTTCTTCTGCACGGATCATTAAGTTAATCAAGTTAGGGCCTGCGGAAATATCTTCTTTGATAGATTTCATATCGATATTAGCGATACGTACTACATATCTCCAATCACGCACGGATAAACCGATGTTTTGTTTGAAATGAGTACGATAACCTTGGAACATAGAACCATCAGCTTTAGTTACTGTTACTTCGCCCAAATCTTCTTGTTCTAAACCACCTTGACTGCCACGTGGATAAATACCATGTACAGTAAGAGGGCCCCAACCTACGAGCCACATAGAGGCAAGGTTAGCAGTACCGCCTGCATCAATAATGTTTTTAGCACAATCAGCTTTTTTAATATCCAATGTATTGAAACGTGCGGATAAGCCAATGAATTTTTCTGGTGTAGTTTCATCACCATAGAAAAGTGTGCGTGCGATTTCTTGGCCCATACTTTCAACAAATGCACTATCTTCTGTTGCACGGAACGCTACAGGGTCATTGGAAAGTTTAACCAAGTCTTTATCCACTTCGGAATATGCTTCCAACATACCACAAGTATCTGTGATTTGTTTTGTAGTGGATTTAGATGGTTGTACACCGCCATACAACATGCGCCATGTTGTGGATGGTAAGCCAGTACGTACAGTCGTTTTGTTAGATGTACCATCGTTACATTCAATCATTGTCATGTCTTGAATAATTTCGTTTGTTTGGTTCAATTGCTCAATGATTTGTGCAATTTTACCATTTGGATCCATACGAGTTTGTAAATCCAATAATGTAGGATTGTTAGTTCCAATTGTAGCCATTAATTAATCTCCTTTAATCTTTAAACATGGACGGATACATATTCCGTCTAATAGCTTCGTCAGATTGATTATTTGCAGGTCTGTTGTTCCCTGCGTTACTATCTTCACTTGCCATACCAGCGATATGTGCGAATAGTTGAATTACTTCTACACGATTACCCAAGCCATTTTCAGCTAGGATTTCACGGATATTAGGAATTGTCTTTTCTACTGCTTCAACACCTGCGGCCGCTTGGCTAACAGTAGTATCGAATTTGTTCCCTAATACCTTTTTAGCGTTTTCTGCATACCCATCGTATTGTGCTTTGAGTGCTTCTTGCTTTTGGTTCTCATAGGCCGTTACAAGATTGGTAGCATATTGATTACCAAACTTAGCCATCTGTAATGCTTGCTCTTGCGTAGCACCTACACCATTAAGCATTTTAGAAAACTCATCTGCGATGGTTTGGTCGACTTCGCCACCCTCAAATGCAGTTGAGAAATCATATACAGTAGGTTCTGCAGGTTGGTCGGTGTTAGTATCACCGCCACCGCCTAAAATCGTACTTTGTTGGTCTTGTGTGTTCGTGTCCTGTGGTGCTCCACCATTTGCACTATCCGTGTTATTGTTTGTGCCTTGTTCTAAATTTTCATCCATGGTTATTCACCTTTCTTTAATTCGTTCTCTTCAAGTGTTTTAAAATACTTTTGCATCTGAATATTTTCTATTTGTGCTAGGTGGTATTTCTTAACACCCTCTACACCATCGCCAATCTTTCCTAAATCGTTTTGTAACAAAATAGCAACAGCCCTCATCCCCTCGTTAAAGAATGTTGTACTGTTGCCTGTGAATGATTGGCTATTCAGTTTTGCTCTGTCTAATATGCGATAAAAAAACCACCTACCAAGTTCAGTACTCAGTACGTGGTTTAGCGCTTCAATATCACGCTCTCGCATATAATCTCTTTTCTGCTTCATCTAGTACCCCATTCCCATTAACTGTTGCATAACAGGGTTTCCATCGTTCGCCGCATCGGTTGCTTGTTTAGCCGCACTAGCCATTTGAGGTGCTAATTGTGCTGCTTGTATCATTTGTGCTTGCTCCTCTTGTTCCGCTTGCGCCTGTTGTTGCTCTTGCATCTTAGCTTGATATTCGTCATTCGATACAATAACTTTTGCAGGTACACCGAGGTTAACACCATAATAATCCGCTGCTTCCTCAAAATTGAATTTTTGTAGAATGTTAGGATTGCCCTGTGCTAATGACATAAGGAACGCAAAATACTGTTCAATTGATGTTAATGAAGATACTTTCTGTGCCTGTGCCAATGGTGAAATGTACTCTATCTTGACATCTTGGCCGTTTAACTCTTCCGCTAATGCTTCATCGATTGGTGGAAACACACCTGCACGATCTAATATCGCATAGGTGCGTTCGATAATCGGATTAAGAAATTCAGATAGTAGCCGTTCAACTACAGGCCCTAATTGTTGTAGTTTCTCTTGCGTACGTTCCATGACTTCCCTTGCCGTCATTTGGCCGTTGTCCATGTTGTCGAGCATTAGGAATAAGTCAGCGCTATATGCACGCTTGATACTGTCTTTAACTTCAATGATTTGTTGCATTATCCAATCTAGGTTGATACCTACATTAAAGATAGGCTCAACCTTACCGCCTGTATCGACTTCGGTTATACCGCCTGGAAATAGTGATACACTACCGATTACATCAGATGTAACAGCCATTGGCGGTTTTACACCGAGTTCAATAGCTGTTAATCGGTCTAGTTCCAACTTTTGCAACATCATTGCATCAGATTGTGCGAACCATGCACTACCTTTACCATAACCATTTAAATCATGTGTAGTGTGCCGTGCAATCGGAATAGGCCATTCTTCATAGCCACTATGTCGCAAGATTTCATCATCTCTACTCCCCTCAACCCAGTAAATAGAGGAGTAAGGCATATTCTTATTACCTAGTTTTCCGTTGCGGTCTTTGTTTTCGCACACCAGCCAACAAACAGTATATACAGTTGCATTACCCTTGCCGTCATCGTATGCATTTTTAATCTTTTCGGTACAGTTATCATATCCAAACTCTTCCACGAGTTGGTCGCAAGTCATGTTATATTTCCGCCCAAACGTGTTAACTTCACCATTAGCATTACATTCTAATGCGTAAGTGCCGATTGGATACGATGTGAAACGCACACCAACTTTACCATCAGGCATGATTGACATCGGCGCTTGTCCGAATGGTAGTTCCATATAGACTTGGTGAACCACATTGTAGAAATTGGATTTTGCAAATACTGCATATAATATTTCTTCACGTTCATCTAATACTTTCGCTACATCGCTATTTGCTGCCATATCCGTATTTTCCATGGTTAGCTTAAACCATTTACGGCTAGGCGGTGTCATTCCACTCATTACACCACTAGCGAATATTTGACAACTTTCCCATGCAATACCAGTAAGGATTTTATCGGTGTACAACTTCGATTGGTCTTGTTCACCATCAAACACACCAAGGAATGGTAATTGATAGTCTCTAATCATCTTCCATTTCTCAACGTACTTTTGACGATTTGTAAACATCTGATTGAATTTAGCTTTTATTTTCTTGTAGTCTTTTGGCTTAGTTACAGGCTTTTCTGTAGGTTGCCTTGCCAAACTAGATAAGATAGTACTCATATTAACCGCCTAATGTTGTTTTGCCTGTTGCTTGATTTAACGCACTAGCTAAAATTGTACTATCATAACCAGTTTTCTTACGCTTTTTATCGGTGAACCATTGTTCATCTTTCTTTTGCGTCATGTCATCAGTCTGTGCGACTGGTGCAGGTGCTGGTGTAGTAACACTTGGTGTCTTAGCTTTCATACACATTCACATTCCCCCTTTACCCAAATGGTTTGTACTCTGTATTCGCTACTCTTCTGTGATTGCCATTTACTTTTTTAGTGACCCTAAATGCAAAGGTCAAGGCTAATGCATCGCCTTTGTTTGGAGATGGTAAGCCTCGTTCTTTCATATCCTTTTTGCTTTCCAGTTGGATACGGCCATTCTTATCAATGATCGCTTCTGGCCCTACGAGGTCATCATACAGTCCTTGCTCATTAGGAATTGAACCGCCCTCTTTTAGCCATTCTTTCATTTCACCCCACATGTACGCACGCATGTTGAGATACATATTGTTAGGACTAGCACCACCAAAGGCAACTAACCGCCATTTTCTACCCATTGACTTACCAATGCTGTAAATACCAGTGCCGTACCCTTGGTCTATGAATACTGCATCAGCTTTATATTCATCTTCAAACTGTGCTATGAGGTTGGCCATACGCATATCATCGTCATTCTTTTCAATGGTTGCCAAGCACTTCATGGAATAACCATTACGCATCACGATTTCTAATGTATCGCCACCAGTCCATGCAGGGTCTACACCGATAATTACAGGTAGGTTATTAAACTCACCAACTCTGTACATTCTCTTTTGTGCTTCATCTACAATTGATGCGGATATGAATTGTGTATCAGATGCACTAGGGAATATCCCTCGTACACGCACTTTTACAAAGTCGCTATCCTCACCATGAATATCTACCCATTCTTGTAATTTCGCTTTGTTTGATACTTTAACAGTTCGACTGTCTATTTGTTCTGTATACCAATATTTACGATACTTTCTGAAACACTCTCTAAATCTGCCACTATTCCGTGTAGGGTTACCAAAAGCACACCATATAATTTCTGTTTCTTTATCTGTTAAAGCACCCTCTGTTACTTCCCAAATACTATCAGATATAGCTGATGCTTCATCAAATATGATAAGTATTCTGTTTCCTTGATTGTGTAATCCTGCAAATGCTTCTGGATTACTCTCACTCCATGGAATGGCATCTATCCGCCACGTTTTTTCATATAGTTTATCAGCACTAAACAATGCAGTAGCCGTATACGTGAATAATTCCTTACCAATAAATAAGTTGTACCATTTGTTAAGTTCTGGCCATGTTTTAGATATTAACTGCTTTTCTGTATTAGCAGTAACTACTCCTCTTGTGTTTTCGTGAGTAGCCATGGCAAACAAAATCAAAAATGATACCAATGTTGATTTTCCGATACCATGTCCAGAGGCAATCGCAATTTGTATTGCTTTAGAAAGACTTTTCCCTTTCTTTAGTTCTTTACCAATCTTTTTCAAGATTTTAATCTGCCACTTATCTGGCCCATCGAAACGTTCAAGGATAGTATTCTTTTCTCCCCAAGGAAATGCAAAATAAACAAAGCCTAATGGATCATGAGTAAATGAACCCAACGCATCAATCAGTTGTGCCTTGTTGTACTTCATCAGATTTCACCCTTGCTTGTTTCATGCGGTCTGATATATCAATCTCTATTTCTGCATCAAGTTTTACCTTGTCAGTAAATAGCATGTGCCGTTTACCTAACAACTCGGCTGCTTTAGTTCTATCTGCAATTGAGGTATCTAAACCAAATGCATCTTTTTCTTCGCCATTCATAACCTTGGTTAGGTACTCCAGCACTTCATCAGCAGTTGCGATTGTGTTTTTACTTCGCTTTTCCATTACATCATCTATGTATTTACGTACCTTTACTTTTCTTAACAGCTGACTTCCCTTGCTTGATGCACTTTTTTCTGCATATCCAGCCTTAATAGCGCTCTGTGTTGCATTGGTAGTCTTGATATACTCATCTGCAAATATACGTTCTTTTTCTGTTAAGGTGCTAGCATCTGCCATATATCAATCACCACCTTTATATGTCTTAACTAAAAATAGCAGTACTTCATGTTGCTTAGTACTGCTATACTCACTTTCTTTCTTATAGAGTTGTCCTTGCTTGAACGTTTTCCCTTTCTTGTACTTATGAGGGAATGTCAGTTTGTATTCTTCCTCTGTGTACATTCGATTAACGATATATACCTTACAAGGCTTATCGTATTTACTCCATGATTGCCTTACATCGACTACATACCGCCTGCCGTTCATTTGTAATGCTTTAAGCAGTTTCTTTATCGTTGGTTGATAATTCACATTAAGCACCACACAATACCAACTATAATCAATACACCGCACACAATAGCTAGGCAATCAATAATGCTTAACACGTTATCTTCACGATGTTCAAATGCATATTTTGCTTTCGCTTGTAGGTCTTTATTGTCTAAATCTTGTGCAGCTTTTTTGAATAACGCTCTATCTTTAATGAATTGTTTAATCGCTTTAATCATTTTAGTACTTCACCACCTTTCCGTTTTAGCTTTCCATTAGATCTAACACACAAACCGCATGTACTTTTTCTTGCATTCCCCTGTGTGATATATGTTTGGCATAATCCGTCATATTCAATGACATTAGCCGTACACTTCCCTTTCTTGTTGTTAAGACATTTACTCTTACAACACAATATGTCAGTCATCATTTCTCCCCTTTTGATAACTTTATACAAAAAATGAGATATATCGCCGTGGATATACCTCATTATGTGATAGTTTTATTCATTTGTATTGCATATTCAAAACCAAAGTTATATAGTTAGCTATTCGCCAACACGAGTATATGAATTGTAATCACGGCTAGCACTCTCTAATTATCACTAACCAAGATACTCGGTTCTACAGAACGTATATAGCTTTAGTTTTCAGTATGCAATTGCACTCTCTAAACTAATACCGCCAGTTGTTTGTAGTATGTAACATTTTTATTAAAAGGTTTATCTCATGAAACGTATAGTTAGTTGTTATTGCATCATTGGAAAGGATTATATGTGCGGTATTAGTTTACAAAATGCAATATAAGAGGTGCGGTGCAGTTAGAAAATAATATAGATTGTAATGACTTAGAAACAATACTCGTTGATTTTCAAATACAAAATATAAAACCGCACCTCAATTGCTATTTAGTTCTTAGAATTGCTCATTGGCAACTCTTACACCTTATATTCTACTATATATAGACTTGGACTTATACGGACATTTGCGGACATTTGCGGACATTTGCGGACAACTTTTCGCCACATTCAATCAATGCTCGTTGCTTATATCGTTTCGCCTGTTTAGTTGAGTAATTTCCAATCATCTTGTACGCATCTTCCGTTGTGGTATTCAATATGTACTCATATCTTAGAATGACCGCTCCTAGTTTTTCATCTAGGCTATCAATCAATGTGATCGCATCGCATTTTAATTCCGCTAATCGTTCAATTTCCTTGTTCCGTTTTTCTGCGGTATCCATAAATTTAGCTATACTGCCTTCTAATCCTTGCGGAGTGCCACCGCCTGTTACTCTATCTTTTGAGTAATCTACAGCACCTATCGAGGTTATATTACCTCTTAATTGCTCTATTTCTTCCTTGATAGAGGCTATTTGTACATCTACCAGCTTTACAGGTTGAAGGTGTTCAATAGCTAGGTTGATTAATTCCTGTTCACTCAAATATTACTCACCCTCTCTATGTCTTTCACAATACATATCATAATTAGCTTTTGCCATCTCTTTTAATTGCTTTGCCTGGCTATCGGTTAAATGTCCGCACATTGGTCGCTCAAATCTAAACCACCACCCATCGTGTCGATACAAAATGATATAGCTACCAAACCCATCATATACATATGGCATGCATCTGCTATCTCCGCATTTAATTGTTAAGCGTTTTTCTTCTTCTGTAAATCTAGACCGCCACCATAACCCAATCATTTATACCTCTGCTAGTTTTGCGTATTTCCAAGGCACTACTCTTGCATGATTTTCAATGCTCCAAGATGTTAGACCACTTTCCCAGGCATATATCATTTCATTATCAAAAAACGCAAAATGTCTTTTTTTCCAACCACTTTCTTCTGAATCCCTTACCAATATAGGTGTATCAGACTTCACGTTAATCCAATCAATAATACCTAGATACTCTGCAATATCAATCTGTTGTTTTTCTTTTGTGAAGCATGTATTTCTTATATCAATTCTATTTGACCATTGCGAAATACATTCACGATTTTTGTAAAAGAATATTGTTCCGTTTTCTATTTCCGCCTTTCTATATCCTAGATCATACATGCGTTTAAATAGTTCATCTGTAAATTGTTTATCGTTCATAATTTAAACCAGCCCTTTCCTTTTCTGCTGTATTTGTACACTTCCGAATTTGTGAGTACTATGTCATTCCCTACCTTCATAGCCTTTCCGATTGTAAATATATCATCACCGCTTTCATAGGCTAATTGTTTAAGAAATTCCATGGCACTCTTTTTCGTTTCGTGTGTATCAATCAAGTAATCAGAACGAATAGTGTATCCGCTATACCCAGTCATCTTCGTCCACCATTATAAAGTCTATCCATTTCATATCGGTATTGTGATATAACCCTGTTTTTTATATCTAAAGCAAATTGTTCTAATGTAATTTTTTTGAATTCTAATTCATACATTGTTATTTCTATTCCGATTTTTATGTCAGATTTCATGTAAGTAACAACAATCCTGTCAAAAACAATTTCTACTTTAGCTCTAAGTAAAGAATCGTCATAAGCAAATGTTAATGCTTGCTGCAAGATATCGATTGTATCATGCCAACCTATCCTTTTTATATCGTGATAAATTTTCATATCAACCTCTTATGATAAGGCGGATATTTCACCGCCTATATCTGTCTTTCTACTGTCTTTTTACTGTCTTTTTTGTCTATTTTCCTGTACTACCGAACCCATTACTGCCTCTTTCTGTTTCGTACAATTGGTCTGTTTCTTCAACATCAGGCAATAATATTGGAACAATTAACAACTGTGCTATACGTTCTCCACGCTTAATCGTGTAATTCTTGCATGATACATTGTCATATACTACACATATTTCCCCTGTATAGTCGCTGTCAATTACTCCCATGCTATTTGCCATTCGCAATGGTGTCTTATGCATGCTGCTGCGTGGTACTAACAATCCAACATGAAAGTCAGGTATCTGTACCGCTATTCCAAGCGGTATTTTTTTCTGTGTATCTGCTGGTACTACAACATCGAACGGACAATATAGATCTAAACCAGCACTCCATTTACTACCTCGTGTAGGCAACTCAACATATTCATTCAATCTCTTTACTAACATTTATCCAATCACCCCATATTTTCGCTCTTGTTACTTGATTACTTGTTATGTTTAACTCCTTCATGATTTGCCTGTTTGTTAAACCATTCTTACAACACTCAATAACTTTGTCGATTAGTTTAAATTCGTCTTGGATGCTTACTTTCTTAGGTAGTCCGCATCCTTTACCGCCTACAATTTTAATAGCTTCACTTGTATCAAGGTTCCCCCATACTACCGATGCTAATGCTAGCCAGTTTTTGCAGTTGTATGGTATTCCATATACCGATGTATTAGTTGCCATACTCATTACTCCATTCACTTTCCTTATATATTTTGAAGAAATCATCAGCACTCATGATTACAAGCCACTTTTTATTGCTTTTCTTCCATGTAACGATTGGTATATCACCATTTTCTGCTTGAATTGCATCGTGTTCCGCCTGTTCATATGCTTTACGCACATTTAGGTTTTCCACGAATTTCACTTCTTGATGTATGTTAGGTAGTCCAATGCAGTCCGATGCATCGCCTGTATTTCCGCAATATTGGACTGTTCGCCTTACTTTATCGAACCCATTGGCACGACATACATCACGCCACATTCTTTCACCACGCTTGCCCTTATCTCTGCTATTAATAGGCATATCATCACCGCCTTATTCTGCAAATTCCATCAAATTTGTTTGCACTTTAACATCGCTCAACATTTCTTCTTTTGCTTTTGCATACATTCTTCTATCAATTTCAAATCCGTATGCACTCCTACCTAATTCCATCGCCGCCCTTAACGTACTACCGCTACCAGCTACAGGGTCAATGATTACATCGCCCTCATCTGTAAATATTTCTATTAAGCGTTTTAGTACGTTTACAGGCTTTTGCGTAGGGTGGATATTAGGAACGATATTCTTGTTATCACGCTTCCATTCAAAGTGATCAAATATCATTTTTTTGTTGTTATTGAATTTAGGCAACTTTTCACGATACAGAATTAACGCATATTCTGTAGCACCAACTATACGCATATTAGCTTTTAATACTTGTGCGGAATAGTTTTTGTTAAACGTGATAGGGATATAGTTCTTAAACCCATGTTTTTGTGCATATTCGATTACCATCGGCATTTGTTGAAATGAACAGAATACAATCATGCATGGTGCTTTCCCTCGTTCCTTAGGCTCTTTCTTTAACAGCCTATTGCAAAAGTGAAAGTATTCTGCAATATTGAAATTATAATCGGAGTTAAAGAACGCTTTACCTGCTTTTTTACTTTCGCCATTCTTGTTATCTCCCCCTACATACCACATAGGGTTACTAGCATATGCATTGTTGCCTAGATTGTATGGAATATCAGCAATTACCAATTGTGCCTTTGGTATTCCATATCTCTTGAAGTTTTGAAAATTATCATTAAATAGTTCTACTTTCATCTACTCACCACTCTATATATTGTTCACATCGCTTTAATATATCTTTCACCAATTCTAACGGAATATGTGATCTAGCATTGTATCGATTGATACCTTTAACATTCATACTTTCAAACTTAATTGTGTTTTTGATGTCATTTTTCAACAATTTCAAATCGATATTGCTACCAAATTTCGTTGGTTTCTTAATTGGGTAATCATAGTTGTTGTAATAGGTTAAGTTCTCATGTGGAATGTTAAACCCTATTACATTGGCTATGTATTCCCATATCCGCCCATATGCTGGGTTTTCAATTACAAATACTTTAGGTTGATAACGCTCAATGATTTTCAACGTGTTGTAGATGCACATTTCACCATTGATGCGTGTTAGGAATGACTTGTCATACTTGAATTGGTAGTTTTCATAATCAGCTTGATTTCTGATTGTGAATTTACTTCCTTGCTCGTATTCATCAAATAAGTTTATAGTCATATCCTTTTCTTGTTTCCAGCAAGCGTTACCACCTTTCATAGCACTTGCCACGCTCCAACTTTCACATGGCGGACTAGCTAGAATAACATCAGGTTTATCTAGCTTGTCCAACGGTTCCCATAGTGCTTTGGGATTGTGTAATGTGTTGATTGCTAAGTCTTGATTGATACACGCATCACCAATTCCTATTGATGTTATTGTGTACTGCCCCCCCACATATTCATGTTATATTCATCTACTGCTTGACGATAACAGCCATTGCCATCGTCAAATAACCCCCATATGTGCATTTCCTAACCTCTAATCATTTACCCAGCACCATTCATTCTCGTTTTTTACTAGCATCGTTACTCACTCCTTACAATCTTGACATTCAATAACGCAATTTGCAGGCGATACAGAAATAAATCTTCCTAATTTATCTGTGAAACAAATTACTTTATCATATCCTAATTGCACATTTTGTATAGCACGTTCAAATGCTTTTTTATCTTCAAATGTTTTCGTTTTATATGTACCTGGTCCACAATTCATAACAATTGTTAGTTCAACCATTTTTATCTCTCCTTTAGAACGGAATGTTTTCATTCGGATCAGTTGCATCGAAATTGTCAAAGTTACTAGCATCATCAAAACCGCCATCAAGCCTTTTACCAACAAAATCGGCTACCACTTCCGTAACGTATCGTTTCTGCCCATCTTGCGTATCGTATGACCGAGTTTGAATACGGCCATTTACGAGTAATCGCTCCCCTTTCTTGCAATTTCCAACAGCTTCGCCAATCTTGCCCCATGCTACGCAATTAATGAAAGCAGTTTGTTCTTTCGTTTCATTCGTTGTAGAGTCAATATAAGTATTCGTAGCAGCTACTGTGAAAGTCGCCACTGCTCTACCAGTTTTAGTAAAACGTACTTCAGGATCACGTGCTAAATTGCCTAGAATTTGTACACTATTCATTAAATTAACTTCCTTTCAATATTAATCTTGCCTTTGTATGTTCTTATCATGTCATGCATACATTCAAACTCTTTTGCGTTCGCCTGCATTAGCATTGACATTTGCTCTGTTGCTTCCTGCTCTGTTTCCACATTAAGTGGTATTTCGATTAGGATTACCATTTTATGTTTCTTCATACCTAGTACTCACTTATATAATTCGGTTCTACGTTGCACTCATCAACGCTCACATCGTATTCACTACCTAACTTGCAGTCGATTGTTACATTATCTTGCAAGTAGTCTACGATTTGATGTAATAAGTGCCATGCTTGCCCCTCTGTTTCTGCATTGATATTGGTGCTAATACTAAATTCCACTTTTATGCTTCCCATGTATTCCATGTGTTATCTCCCTATTACTCGTCTTAATAATGCTTTTCCCTTTTCAGGAATATCAGCATTATTCAATACTTCATTCAAATCTACAGGCTTACGCTGCTCTTTGACTGTTTCAATCAAATGTCCATTTGGTAACATTTTGATTTGTGCATTGCCTGCTTCTATTTGTTTTCGCTCTTCCTCTTTCTTCATCTTCATTTCTAAAAGCAATCCATCATTCTTGATTTCAGATGCTTTTTCATCGTTTTTGTTTTTCCTTTTTACTAACTCTTCATAGCATCTGACAAATTGAGACATACAAGCAGCACGATTATAATCACCACCCCAAGGGTTAAATGCACTCCATATTGTTTGTGCTGCCTGTTTTATTATTCCGTCTAAATGTTTCAACCCATGCTCATAGCTATATAATCTAACTGCATCTTCAACTACTCCATAGGCTTCTTGTGCAGTCATCATTTCTTCTTTTCCGTTGATGTAATTATCAAGTTCTTTATACTCACTCTCTATTTCTGCAAATGATGGTAAGAATTTACATTTACTCAACAGGTTAAGCATGGCTCGTTGTAAAATTAATGGATCAGCATACGATAATTGATGTACATACAACTTGATTGTTTCTTTAGATGGGCTAGTGTTCCACCCTGTACTCAATATCAATAGTGCTTCCAGTATCTTCTGTTGATGGTTCATTTGATTGTTCATTTACACCCCCATATTCATTCATCAAATCTCGCATATCGTTTAATGCATCTTGCTTATTGTTTTTCTTTTTGATTGGTTTATCGTAACCATTACGTTCCCATGTTCTTACACATGCTTTCCAATCTTTCATAGCGTTCTTTCCTACTTTCCAGCCATTGCTTTCGTAGTAGTCATAGAATTGTTCAGCGTTTACATTATTATTGCGTTCAAGACAATACTGTGTAATTTGAGATAGAGTAGGTTTTTCAAAACGCTTGCGTTTTGTTGTAGTGCTTGCACTACTATTTATCTCTTTCTCTATCTCTATATCTTTCTCTAACTCTATCTCTGGTGGAGATTTCTCGGAGATTTGTCGGAGATTTGTCTGGACATTTGTCCTATCTGTTTCTATTCGTTGCCTATATTCACGCTTTCTGTCTGCTTCGCTACTGCCTTTACCTATGAAGTTTTGAATATCTAGCATGTAAATTGCACCATTATCCAACACATCAATAAGCCCTAAATCTTTAAAAACAGATAACGCTTGTTTGATTGTGCCTACTTGATGTCCTGTTACGCTTGCTAACATATCAGCACTGTACGGAATACGTTCATTTACTACCAGTTTTCCGTCATTCTTCAGGCTTCGTAGGTAGAGTTTTAAAAGAATATTACTGTACAAGTAGCCGTCTTTCATGCTTTCTAATATCTTCAACTCATCACTATCAAAGAAATTATCTTTTAGTCTGAGATAGTAGTACTTTTTGTTATCGCTCATAGGCTACCTCTTATAGATAGTTGGTAGTTTGTTTGATGAGTTTATCAACATCAAAACCATTAATCTTTGTCAAAGTCTTACCACATCTAACAGTTCTTGTTTTTGCGATTACATCCAGTACATCTTTTAACTCGTTGATTTCTTTTTGATTAACTTTATATTCGCCATTTTCACGTTCTAGAATTTCAATACGCTTTCTTACATATAGTTCAACTACATCAATTCTCTTCATATCGTTTTGTCCTTTCTTCGATGATCGCTTCTAGCTTTCTTTTGGTTTCTTTTGCAAATACTCCATGTGCTAAATTCTCATGGCAATATCTGCACAAACAAGATAAATTGGTTAATTCACTCGTACCGCCTCTACCTCTAGGGAATATGTGATGCACTTCCGTTGCAGGTGCGCCACATATTACGCAACATGGATAGCCGTCTATACTATCCCTTTCTACGGCTTGTGGCCTCGTTTTTTTGTAGAGTTTATCATCAAGTCTTTTTCTCTTGTTCATTCCCCCACTCCTTAACTAGCGATTGTATGTAATCGCTATCTTCAAGTTGTATCCCTAGTTGATGACATTCATCGACTAGACAATCTATCAATCGTTGCATTTCTGATACTGTATACACGCTGCTTCCGTGGTAGCACATTACATTGTGATAACCTTTGATGCTTTTACACTCGCCAGCATCTTCCGCTATCCATCCTATTCCATGTGCTTGCCATATTGTTATATAGCGTTCAACTGCATCTTCTCGGACTGGAACATATGTAAAGTGTCCACAATCCTTAATAGCCTTTTTGTACACATCCTCTTTTGTTGTGTAACTATTTTTGCTTAATTCGACTGCAATCTTCTGACATAGAACCCAGCAATATGCTGAGGCATTTAGACTTCGTTTATTTTTTCTTTTTTGTATAGTTATCTCGTATTCAATGTCAGGCGAAATTTTAGATAGATCATTGTTACCGCTTACAGGAATGACAAGTTGATAACCAATTGTTTTAATTAAATTGACACCTTTTGTTGTAAACTTCATTCAAACCACCATCTATAACCTTTATGACTTTTCCTTATTCCGTTACAACACTGACTAACACAAGATGTTTGAAATCCGTCATACTTGCAATCGTTTAAGCATTTATATTGTTTTACATCTCCAGTTTGTATATTTTCACCTTTTATAGGTTTTCCTGTTTTTTTAATTAAAGAATTTTTAAGTTTCAATCTCCGTTCTTTTGTATAATCAAACCTACCTCTATCAAATGAGTATCTAAAATTTCCATAAGTTGTTGTCCATTCTAAATTTTCAGCCTTATTGTTTTTGTAATTAAAATCTTTGTGATTAACCACATCACAACCTTTAGGCTTAAAACAAAAATGACTAGCAACCATTCTGTGTACAAAATGATATTTTTTTACAACACCATTTGAAAGGCAAACTCTTAAATACCCTCGTGAATTAGCTTGTGGTTTTAATAATTTTCCTTTTCTTAGTAAAACCCCGTTACCACACCTAACCTTTCTGTCTTTAGACCTGATTAACCCAGTATCACTAACTTGATAAAATTGTTCATATCCTTTTATATCTGTCCACTTCATCGTTGTGCGTGCCTTTTAGCATTAACCCAATTAAACGCTTGTTGGTAATGCTCTTGCTTTAGTTCTGACGGCTTGCTTACTTTGAATGTTTCCGTTACATAATGCACTAACTCTTCTTCGCTGATACCACCTTGTACGGCTCTAGCTTTTAATGAGTTCCAGTTATATACAGTTTCTTGTGTTTGTTGTATTGGCTTTTTGCTATTGTCCATTGTGTCAGCATCTTTTGTATCATCAATCGCTAACAATCCATTAAGGGCATACTTTCTAGCATAACTGGATGTAGCACCAGTTACTTGTGATGCATCCATACCTTTTTTATCAAGGCTTTCTCTTGCGTATGCACTTGTTGATAATTGCTCTTTCCCATCTGTAATAGTTGCGGTTGCTTTAACGTAGAACCTATCACCGATTAAATCGATACTATCTTGGATGGTTAGTACTAATCCGTGTTTAGTAAGTAGAGGTTTGACACCCTCTAAAATATCTTCGCAACTGCGGTAATTGTATTTACCAAAGGAATTGTATTGCCCTTTAGGTGCTTTTAATTCTGACTGAATAGCTACTATTTTTTCAATAAATTCCATGTTTCACCTAACCAATCTGTAAATTAAGATGCTTTTCAATTCTTGCACCAGCTACTTCTTGTTCGTTCTTGATAGCTTTTTTGATTGCCACCTTATCAGCTGCGATTGTTACTTTTCTAAACTCATCAGGCAATGCATCCAAGTTGTCAATTTCTACTGTTTCGCTTTCTTTGTAGTAGCATTTGAATTGTCCAACTTTCTTTTCTGTTAATTGGTTTTCTTTCATGACATGATCAATATTGTTCTTTAATCGTTCAGTCATGTTTTCCAACGTTTTTGCTTTTGCCTGCATCCGTTTTGCTTCATCTTTGAACGCTTGAATATCGCCTTTGATGTTGCGGATAAACATTGCAGTATTTTCAATTTTTTCATCAATGCTGCAATCTAGCATATCCAATGTATTTTGAATTGCTTCCATATCCTCATCTGTTTCTGCTACTTCAAGCATTGCTTGTAATTCTTTATAATCTTTACTCAATTCGTATAAACTTGGCATTCAATTTCTCCTTGTGTTAAAATACAAGTAGAGATATTTCACATACTCTCTACTCGCACGCTTATGGCTTTGGTCGGCTTAGCGTGCTTTTTTTATTTCTCTTACCCAGAAATTGGATAAGATTAACAGCGTTACCCCTAACGCAATTTGTAAAAACCCTGTATATCCATCTATTTTTTCCAGTTCAACAGAACCTATTGAACCAGCCATAAGAATTACGGATATAACTCTTACTAAAAATATGAATTTCATTACAAATCCTTTCCAACTATCACTAGCATTTGGCTGGTGATTTTTTTAATTTCACTTTTTAAACGATTGTTTTCTTTTTCCAATCGTTCCACTTCGTTTTTTAACTTTCTGTAACCAGTAGCCGAGTATTCGCTTTCAACTCCTGCTAGTGCTTCAACCTCTTTTTTACTAAACCTTACACCGCTTACATTCGGTAGTTGTTTTAGCTTGCCTTTATTTCTTAGGTCATATACTGCAGTTAGTGAAATTTGAAATAGTTCCGCTACTTGGTTAGCCGTATATACTAGGCTCTCCATCGCTTTTCATTCCTTGCGTGTAAATTAGCAGTTCTAGCTAACTTTACCCAAGATGGAATGACTTTCTTATTCCATCTTGATTTGTTCCTTAACGGCCATTTTTTCTTGATGAGTTTTCGCCAGTATTCGCCATACTCATCATTACGGCCCGCCCATCCAAATCTTGTGGATGTTTGTCCGTATCGTTTGTTAGCTAGTTTTAGATCCGTTTGATTTTGTACTAGCATTTTGTCCTTTCCTACACTCTAAGTGTAATTACTTAGCAAAAAAAATTGACTGCACTGATTTCCCAAATACTTTTGCCAATCTAATTTTTACTTCATCTCTTGGAATTCGCTTCCCCGCTTCATACATGGCAATCGATGTAGGTGCTACACCAACTTTAATTGCTAGTTCATTTTGTGTTAAATTTTTTGAATTTCTTAATTCTACTAATCGTGTAGCGATAATATCTGTATTCAATATTTCATCACCTCTCTTCTTGCTACACTCATAGTGTAGTACATAATTAAAAATATGTCAACACTTAAAGTGTAGTTTTTATTGAAATTTTCTTCACTTTGTGTGATAATGAAAACATAGAAGTATATATTTATATAAGGTGGTGTAAAAAATGACATTTGCTAAAAGATTGATAGAATTAAGAAAATCAAAAGGAATCTCTCAAAAAGAATTGGCAAACTATATAGATGTATCACCTAGTCTAGTAGGTATGTACGAGCAAGGTAGGAGAAAACCTAGTTTTGAAATATTAGAAGCCATAGCTGATTATTTTAATATAAATATTGATACGCTATATGGAAAAGATGAAATTGAAGCACCATATTATTTAGATCCATCTGTGTCAGAATACGCACAAGCGATTAAAGATAATCCAGATTTACGCATACTATTCGATGCTAGTAAAGACATGTCAAAAGATGATATAGATTTTGTTCTTAATACAATTGAAATGTTAAAAAAGAGAGAGGGCAAATAACTATGAATAAGTTGATAATTTTAATTTGCATGATACTTATTCCGTTACATATCAATGCAATTTCTATAAATGAAATCCGTAATAATCCAAGTCAATTCAAATTAGTATACTCGGACGAAACACGTGAAGCATATGTAGATAATTCAGCAATTTCTGTAACAAGATATAATCCGCCTTATTACGCTATTAACGCTACTATATATTCAGTGTGGTATGACCGAAACATTATTGTAGAAACAAATCAAACCTCTTTTTACAATTACGAAAGAAGTATAGAAAAACTGTCCCATAAATATAAGGATGTAGATGAGATAGTTAAAGAGGTATCAAATGATACTGGAGTAAGATGGAAAGCTAATACATTTGTTTTTTATGACTTTAATGGTAATATGCTTAGTTCCAAACCATTATCACATCAATTTGATAATTCCATTGCAGGTAAAGCGATACTTTTTTCTCCCTCATATCAAGTAGCAATGTATATATTCTATAAATCTTATCATATATATTTTAATTACCCACGATAAAACCAATTATAAAAAGGAATTTACTATGAATAAAAAAGGATATGCACTATTAATCATTCTAATTTTAGTTGTTATAGGTCAAGCAGCTTATACCTACAATCTAACAATGAAGATAGATAGACTATCACATACTGTTGCTAATTTAGATGCTGATAGCACAATCAATAATTTAGATAATAGGATTAAAACAATCGAACAGGAATTATCAAATCATGACTTATCTGATATTGATGCATTAAAAGATAATGTAGCAACGAATACAAGCAACATAGCATCTATCAATCAATATTTAGATAGCATTAATTTTAAATTAATGGATATCGAAAGTAGTATTTCTAATATCAATTTAAGATCATTAATCAACTAACGTATGAGAAATTTTATACACATACTACTTTGTACAATAACCCTACAAAGGGGATGATAGTATGAACATCAATTTGATTTACATAAAATTACGGAAAACACAAACTGCGGTATTAAAACTAAATGATGACGGAACATATACAATATTAGTTAATAGTGATAAACCTATTGATGTACAACGTAAAGGTATACTACATGAGATAGGTCATATATTAAATGATGATATGTACAGTCACGCACACATTGATTTGTTGGAACGCATGGCTCATGCAAGGCAATTTGACGATGTAGAGGGTATCAACTTTTACACTCACATCATATGAGGTGAATTATGCAATACAATTTCACTATCAGAAAAAAAGATGGCAATTACCAAATGATTGTTAGCTATAAAGACGGCTACAAATGGAAACAGAAATCTAAACAGGGTTTCGCCACACAAAGAGAAGCAAAACTTTATGGCCAAGAAATAGTCGATAACCTAAAAAAGACTATCACCAATCCACTTGATGATAGTCTAAAAGATGTAACGCTTATTGAGTTTTACAAGATATATACAGATGAAAACAAAGCAAATGTATATGCTACGTTCAAAGCATATGACAATGCATTTCAGAAATTCAACACACTATTCAATATGAAAGTAAAAGATATTTCTGAAATACAAATTCGGAAAGTAATTAATGACTTACAACAATCAATAGCCAGTAAGAATATGTGCATAACGATTATAACAAAGGTATTCGCTTATGCAGTATCGCCATACAGGATTATCAATAGTAGTCCGTGCAAAAATATTAAGCGACTACACAAGCCACAAAAGGCTAAAATCAATGCTATAAGTGAAGATGATGTAACGCACCTATTAACATCGTTAAAAAGCCACAACTACAAATACTACATTGTGTGTTCAATTGCTGCTTATACTGGTATGCGGTATGGTGAAATATTAGGCCTTACATGGGATGATATAGATTTTGACAATGCAATTATTGATGTGAATAAGCAGTTCGCATATAGTGGCGAAAGTACATATGCGATCCGTAACCTAAAAACTAAAAACAGTTACAGAAAAATTCCTATACCACCAATACTGATTGAAATACTACTTGAATACAAAAATACCACCAGCGGATTATATCTATTTAACAATCCAACTGGCGGTACTGGTGCGGTATCAGTAATGATAAAACGATATTTACCAAACACTTCTATCCACGATTTAAGACATACCTATGCTACAAGGTTAGTGGCGAACGGTGTAGACATTAAAACAGTAGCATCCTTATTAGGTGATACTGTTGATACAGTCATCAACACGTACATTCACTATACCGATGAAATGAGATTAAAGGCACATAATAGTGTGTCTAAAATTTTCGGCTAGAATTTTTGACGAATTTATTGACGATTACTAAATAAACCTTGTAATTACTGGTGTTTTTAACCGATAAAACATATCAATATATTATAGCACAAACAAGGGTCGTTTTGAATGTTTTGTACACTCTATTTCAATAGATTTATACGTTCTTTTTCTCTATCCTCACACGACGCTATGAGCTGTAATTTTTGCGCCCTATTGAGATGTTTAATAGCATATTCTCGCGACTGTGCTTCTTGTTTACTTTGAAAGCTTTCATGATAAACCAAATACACCGGTCTACGACATTTTGTATACTTAGCCCCGCCTTTTATCACACCATTATGAGCATCCAACCGTTTTTTTAAATCCGTTGTCCACCCGCAATACAAGCTTTCATCAGCACATCGCACAATATACGTGAAAAATTGTTCCTGATCCATCTTATTTACTAGCGTCATCCTTAATTGGTTCAATGGTAATCGAATTAATAGTCACCGGATCAACAGGCTTATCATTTTTATCTGTTTTTACCTTACCAATCTTTTCGACCACATCCATACCTTGTACAACTATACCAAAAATGGTGTGTTTATTATCGAGATGAGGCGTAGGTCCCAAGGTAATAAAGAACTGAGAACCACCTGTATTCGGCCCACGATTTGCCATGGCAAGAATCCCCATTTTATTAAAATGAAGGTCATTAGAAAATTCATCTGGAATCTCATAACCAGGGCCACCTGCACCTGTGCCTGTTGGGTCGCCACCTTGAATCATAAATCCATCGATAACACGATGGAACGTAACGCCATTATAAAAGCCTTTTTTTACAAGGTAATCAAAGTTTTTAACGGTAATTGGCGCTTTGGAGCCATATAAACGAATTCTAATTTGCCCATAATTTGTATCAAAAACAGCATATTCATCTGCAATTGGAGCATTTGTAAAATTAGGCATCTTATTAACCGTTTCAGCTTGTGCAACAGGTGTAATCGTTTTATCTGCACTATTACTGCCACACGCTGCGGTTACTACCATCATGCCCCCCAATAGAGCACAAGCTAATATTCTTTTAACATCCATGATAATCCCTCACAAAATATAGAATTTCCCCAAATTATATATACATAGAAAAACCGCTCAACCCATGAGCGGCTCTTTATTAGTATATCATGTTTTCACTATGAATTTCTTTAAAATTCTATAAAAATTTATAATCTGAATGGTCTTATGCCAACGATTAATCAATCCATCCGAAATGCTTACATGCATTGTAAATACCATCCTTATCACAGTCAGTTGTAACGTAATCGGCCTCTAATTTAAGCTCCGGACGAGCATTTCCCATGGCAATGTTTAACCACTCCGGTCTAAACATAGACAAATCATTATAGCCATCACCAAACACGACAACTTGATTTGGCTTCATATCGAAATGTCCGATCATATCGCGAATACCCAATGCTTTTTCCATAGGTTCATATAAAACGCACCCATCGCCATAGCGAATAAGTTTATGCGTCATATGCTCGATATCTTTTTCCTCTTCTTCACCATCCTTAAAAAATACATAGATTTTATAGAAATCTTCTACACTGTGAAAGTCGAACTCTGGATCCACTACAGTTTTAAACACGTCCCAATCAGGGTGCCATTCTATTATTTCTTTATACGGTGTAATGCGACCCAATTTATTACGGTCTGTTACAGCCCATGGGATATGCTTTGACTCAAGATATTCTAAATATTGAATACACATATCTCGATTCATGCCAATCATAGATACCAAATTTCCATCAATGGTTATACTATGACCTCCATCAGCAACTACATTCGTAATTCTAGCTTGCTCGGCAAAACGCATAGCATCGACTTGTATTCTACCTGTTGCAATCGATACTAAATGGCCACGACGTTGCAATTCATCTATACAATACTGAGCACTATCTGGAATTTTTCCTTCCGGCCACACAGCCAATGTGTTATCGATATCAAAAAAGAAAAATTTTTGTTCCACAAGTCCTCCTATCTGTCGCTATATACGAGTTCATATACAAACTATTAACTCTACCTGGTCCGGTAAACACTATTCATCTCGTCCACTCATTAATTGAAAGCGTTTTTGTTGTTTCACATCAGGATATTTATCTCGGTCTACATCGCTACAAAACATGTCTAAGGGACGTACATACAAATCGCGGTCATCATATAATTTTTGATATACCACCAATTTTTCACCCGTTTCAGAATGTGTAGCCACATCTAACACGTAATAATACATACCTTTAAAATGACGATACAAACCACCTTTTACGATTTCGTTCATAACTACCTCGGCTTACTAAAACGATCTTTCATTTCTTATTAAACATTATACTAGGAAATACTATTTGAAAAAAGATTTTTATCACTATAAACAAAAGACTCGCATCCCCCTTTTCTTTTACTGTAATCCTTCTAAGAAGGACTGAGCCAATAGAGTATAAAAGGAGAATGCGAGTAACATTCTACATTTATTTAGTTGTATCTGAAACCAAGCCCTTATGAATAAGACCTATGATAAAGCCAAGGATTGCAAAACTTACCCAGCCCATACCAATACCTTGGAACGGAATATATTGGGTAAACAAACCTTCGATGGCATCAGGTGCCCAACCAGCAGTTTCAAGACCGCTCATTAAGGCAGAAATCATGGTCAATCCAATAGTCCAACCATATACGCAACGACGACCGCCAAAAATATTATCACTTAATGCTAACAAGATAATAACAATCGTCAATGGGTACAATAACATCAACACTGGAATAGCTGCACTAATGATTGTTTTCAATCCGAACAGCCCAAGTGCAAATGCAGCCACAGAGAATATGACAACATACATTTTATAGCTAATTTTGCTATATAGTTTGTGGAAATATGTACTACAAGAAGTAATAAGACCAATACTTGTACTCAAGCAAGCTAATAGAACGATGATAGCCAAAATAATTTGACCAGTTCCCCCAAAGAGGAAATCAGCACTAGCTGTTAACACCGGTGCACCTGTATCAAACAAGCCAAATCGCTCTACGCTTGTAGCGCCGATGTTCGCAATGAATATATACACAATGCCGAGTAATGCTACCGCAATAGCACCAACCTCCATCACAGTTTTCGTAATAATATCGCGAGATGTGGCACCTGTAAGACGTACAAAATCGATGACGAGAATAGCAAACACCACAGAAGCCAATGCATCCATTGTATTATAGCCATCGAGGAAGCCTTGCAATACGGCTGTACCATTAGTCGCGTAAGCTGGTTGAGGCACCGCATATGACCCAATCGGTGTAACAAAAGATTTGATAATCAATAGCAAAATTACAAGTAATAATGCAGGTGTCAAAACATTGCCAATACGATTAACAAGCTTTTGAGGACTAATCGATAGCCACAAGGATATTCCAAAGAATATGGCGAGGAATAACGGCTGCATATCCAACGTCATGCCCTGCAAAAATGGCTTGATTGCAATTTCATAAGCAACGGTACCCGTTCTTGGTGTCGCAAACATAGGACCAATACTTAAATATAAGGCCACTGTATAAATAAGACCATATATAGGATGTACACGACCTGCTAGTTCCTCAACGTCTTTACATCCGGAATAGCCCATGGCCATAACGCCAAGTAACGGTAATCCTACGCCAGTTAATACGAAACCAGCTAATGCCCATCCTACATTAGACCCTGCGTGTTGACCTAATGCGGCCGGGAAAATAAGATTTCCCGCACCAAAGAATAGGGCGAATAACATCATGCCTATGGCTAAATAGGCTCGCAGTGATAGATTTTCTTTTCCATCCATAAGGTTATCTCCCTTCGTACTACACTATCATATTAGATAACATTATATATGATATGGCACTCCGGTTCAACAACAAAATCGAATTATATCGAACTTTCATTACACCTTACGAATATTAACTTGCACGTCGTAGAATGTACTCCCCCACGCTTCATCAGTCGGTCTAGATGCAGTTACAGCATTGATTCCTACCTTAGCGTCACTAGACTGAGATTGCCACCATACACCAAGGGTCACAAGTGTACCTCGTTGTACTGTATCATCTAGATATACTTTAATACGAACAGCCCCTCGATTATTATAAATTTCCACAGCATCACCATTATTAATGTTATATAATGCAGCATCATCTGGATGCATTCGTAGCTTCATCAATTCAGAATCATCAAATTCTAGTTCACAAAAACTAGAATCTAATATACGTATATCATTACCGATAATCAACCAGAATGGTTCATCATCACCATAAGGTTCTGTATAGGTAATCAACGGAATGGATTCTCGAGGATTTAAGATTTCGATCTTGCCTGACGGCGTTTTAAAATCCATCTTATAATTGTCTGGCAATGCTACTTCAACCAAGTCGCCACGTAAAATGGCATCTTGTTCGTCTTGTGAAAGTTTAGATGAATTGCGAACCATATGCTCAATTAGTTCTCGTTCTGTCATGGCAAAGAAAGGATCATCTAAGCCCATACGCTGAGCAAGTTCAGAAATAACTTGCCAATTAGATTTCGATTCACCAACCGGAGGAATAGCTTGGTAACTAGCCGCAATTGTATAGTGTCCGTAAGAGTTAAAAATATCATCGGATTCAGCAGAGCTCGTTGCTGGTAAGATAATATCTGCATATGCACATGTGTCTGTAAAGAAGCGTTCATGCACAACGGTAAATAAATCATCTCTCATAAGACCTTGTCTAACGAGATTTTGATTTGGTGCCGTTATAGCTGGATTTGATGAAAAGATATATAAACTGTGAACGGGCACCCCACCACTAGTATCCTCTAATCCATGTTCTAGAAGCGCTTTAGGATTTGTCAACAAATCCCCTAATAATATCATCGGCATCATCCGTTTAGACGGCGTTGATGTATTAGGTTGTTGCATAAATGATTTATTAAAATATTGGCTACTACTAGAACTAGATAATAAGCCACCACCTAAATGTTGCCATGCACCTACCACAGCCGGGAGGGCATTGATACACCGGCAACTCATTGCTCCATTACCATAGCGGGATACACCACTACCAAGACGGATAAATGGAGCCTTTGCTTTTGCATAGGCATGAGCTAGTTCTTCTATGATTTCAACCGGTACACCACATATAGAGGAAACATATTCTGGAGTAAATTTAGGCAATACATCTCGTACTAGCTCATCATAACCTTGCACATATGCTTGAATAAATGTAGTATCCTCAAGACCATCCCGATGTATGATATGCATCATACCAAGTGCTAATGCACCATCAGAACCGGGTTTTACATACACATGATGTGTGCCTTGATCATAAGTATATGTTTTATGGGTATCTATAATCCATACAAAAGCGCCGTTTCGTTTTGCTACATTCACATCGTGTAATATATGTACATCTGTAGCCGTCGCATTAAGGCTCCATAATATAATCAAATCACTATGTTGTGCTTCTTGTGGTTTGATAGCTACTGTGTCTCCATAAACAGACTTAAATGCTGCTTGTTTTGCAGGAGAACAAATCCCTCTGTCTTGACTAGTAGCGCCAATACAACGGAAGAAATAATCCGCTGCAGGACTATTTACAGCCCCCATGGTCCCCGCATAAGAATAGCGAAGAATACTTTCACTACCATAGGTATCAATAGTATGGTTAAAATTTTCCACAATTCGCTCTAAGGCCTCGTCCCACGAAATAGGTGTAAATTGATCTGGACCAATACCTTTTTTACCAATTCGTCGTAATGGTGTCGTCAAACGTTTAGATGAATGAATAACACGCTCATAATGAGCCATCTTAGGGCATAATGTACCTCGTGTGAAAGCGTGTTCTCTATTACCACAGACTTTTATTACTTTATCGTCATCAACTGTAAGTATAAGCCCACAAGCATCTGGGCAGTCATAAGGACATACGCTCTTATATTCTTTCATATAAGCACCTCGCTTATCATCATATTTATATCAGTAATTTTATATGTATAATTATAGTATCATACATACACCACTATATCTGTAATAAAATTAACGAATATCGATATTTTTCAAACTTCGTATCAATGAATACATTGTATATCAATGCATATAGCAAAATCACTTATCAAAATAAGTGTGTGACATTATAACTTTTATTAATGTGTACCATGTAGATACACAATAAATATCGATACTTTTCAGTATTTATTTATAGTTTCTCCCCTACAATACAAACAGATAAGCAACGCATAAAAGTACTATTTTTTACGTTCAGGAATGTATCTATTACCAAAAGTCATGATTTATAATTTCAAGGTATTATCGATTATTTCAGTGCTTTTTGTTAACCTGTGTGATAAATTTCACGTAAGTTATGCAAATTATGTAATGCATTAAGTTATGTAAAACTATTCAATAACTCAACTTTGTGTGCTATACTGACATTGTCATTTGAGAGGATATAGAACTCACCGGACATCATATCACATTCATTGATATAACGGAGTGGAGTCAACTATATCAGGTCATATTTTCTGAAAAGAGGTTTTAACAATGGCAGAAGCTAAAAACACTGTACTTTTCCCTTATGAAACACTTCACAAACTTTGCATGGATGCTTTCCAAAAATTCGGTTTTTCCGAAAAAGAAGCTGACATCATTCAAGACGTACTTTTGACTTCCGACTTATTCGGTATCCAAAGTCATGGTATGCAACGTATGGTACGTTACCACAAAGGTATCTCCAACGGCTTGATCAAAATCGATGCAAAACCTGAAATCGTAAAAGAAACTCCAATCTCCGCAGTTATCGACGGTCATGATGGCATGGGTCAATTATTGGGCCACAAAGCTATGGAAATGGCTATCGAAAAAGCTAAAAAATCCGGTGTTGGTATCGTATCCGTACGTAACTCCAACCACTATGGTATCGCTGGTTACTATGCTAAAATGGCATCCGACCAAGGCTTAATCGGTTTCTCTTGTACAAACTCCGAAGCAATCATGGTTCCTGTATATGCTCGTAAAGCTATGCTTGGTTCCAACCCTATCGCTTGGACTGTACCAGCTGATCCTGTTGACTTCTTCTTCGATTGCTCCACTACAGTAGTAACTCGTGGTAAACTTGAAATGTACAACAAAATGGGCAAAGCTACTCCAGATGGCTGGGCTGTTAACAAAGACGGCGTTCCTTCCACTGACGCAGCTGAAGTATTGGGCAACATTTCCCGTCATGAAGGCGGCGGTATCCTTCCTTTAGGTGGTGCTACAGAAGTTCTTGGCGGCCACAAAGGTTATGGTAACGGCATGATCGCTGAATTGTTCTCCTCCATCCTTTCCCAAGGTGGTACTTCCAATAAATGTATGGTTGGCGGCAAATCCAATATCTGCCACGGCTTCATGGCTATCAACCCTGAATTCTTCGGTGACCCAGCTGAAATCAAAAAACACTTCTCTCAATTCTTACAAGAATTACGTGAAGCTCCTAAAGCTCAAGGTCAAGACCGCATCTATACTCATGGCGAAAAAGAACATGAATCTGTTGCTAAAGTTAAAGCTGAAGGCATCCCTGTACTTAACGGTACAATGCTTGAAGTTCAAGATCTTTGCAATGAATTAGGTTTAGACTTCAAATCCTACTTCGGCGATTATGTACCAGAAGCTCCTGCTACAATGTTCAAAGGTAACTACTAATATCTAATTAGTGTTGGCCCTAACACGGACATGTAGTTAGTACAGAGGGGGACATAAACACTGTTTATGTCCCCTCTCTTATATTTTTTTAACCTCATAAGCTATGAGGTTAAAAAATTTTAAGAGATATATCACTTTTTCTGATAAGTATATCTGTTATTTTATTGTAATCTTTTATTATTACTGAACTTTTACAACTTAATCCAATAGCGAATTACTCATCAATTAAATTGATTATTGCTACATCGTCCTGTTAAGCATATATTTTTATTTTTCTTGAAAGGATGATTTTAGAAATGAGTGCTCTCACCGTTCTATTAGCGCTATCTCCAATCATTTGGTTGATCGTAGCGTTATCCATCTTGAAATTACCTGCATGGCAAGCAACAAGTGTTGCTGCAATCGGTTCTTTCATCATCGCTATTACAGCATTCCAATCCGACCCATTTATTATGGTCACTGGTGCCCTTGAAGGTGCCGCTTTGGCAATTTGGCCAATCTTATTAGTTATTACAGCTGCTATCTTCGTTTATAACTTGGTAGTACATACGAAAGCAATGGAAACTATTAAAACCATGCTTTCCTCTGTAACATCTGATACTCGTGTACTTGCATTATTACTTGCATGGGGCTTCGGTGCTTTCATGGAAGGTATGGCTGGCTTTGGTACAGCCGTTGCAATTCCAGCTGCTATGATGGTTGCCGTAGGTTTCGACCCACTAAAATCTATCATCGCATGTCTCGTTGCTAACTCCGTACCAACAACATTCGGCTCCATTGGTATCCCAACAACTACATTGGCTTCCTTAACAAGCCTTGATCCTAGCCATTTAGGTACATTCATTTCCGTACAATTATTCTTACTTAACCTTATCGCTCCTTTCTTCGTAGTTATGATTATCGGTGGCGGTATCAAAGCGTTAAAAGGCGTATTCCTTGTAACATTACTTTCTGGCTTAGCATTAGCTGTTCCAGAAACTGTAATAAATGCTAAAATGGGTCCGGAATTATCCGTAATTTCTGCATCCATCGTAATCATGGCAGTGATTATCGCTTGTGCAAAAATTATGCCTCCTAATGATCCTCAATACGCAGTTAAACAAACTGGCGAAGTTCCTAAAGTTTCTGGTAGCGAAGGCCTTGTGGCTGCAATGCCATTCATCTTAATCTTCGTATTATTGTTATTAACTTCTAAATTGTTCCCAGCAATCAATGGTCCTCTTGCATCCATTAAAACATCTGTACCTATTTACCAAGGTGCTGGTGCAAAACCTTACACATTCGTATGGATCGCAACTCCTGGTATCATGATTTTCATCGCTGGTATCGTTGGTGGTTTCATCCAAAAAGCAAAAGCTGGTGAAATCTTCGGTACATTGGGAAGTACATTTAAAAACTTGAAGTTTACATATATCACAATCATCACAGTTGTTATGACTGCTAAATTGATGACTTACTCCGGTATGACTGCAGACATCGCGAAAGCAATGGTTGCAGGTACAGGTTCCTTGTATCCTTTATTCGCTCCTATCGTAGGTGCATTGGGTGCGTTCTTAACAGGTTCCGGTACAAACTCCAACGTATTATTTGGACCACTTCAACTTGCAGCCGCTCAAGGTTTAAGCCCAACAAACCCAGAAGACCTTGGCTTCTGGTTAGCAGCTGTTAACTCCGGTGCAGCTGGTATTGGCAAAATGTTGTCCCCACAATCTATCGCAATCTCTATTGGTGCCGTAGGTCCTGCTTTGAAAGCATACTTAGAAAATCATAAAGAAGTTAATGCTGAAGAAGCTCACAACTTAGAACATGAAATCGAAGCAAGTGTTATCATGAACAGCGCGTTCAAATACTTCATCATCTTCATCATCATGCATGGTTGTATCTCCTTCTTCGGTCAACATTTCATCCATGAAATTCACCATATCTTCTTCTAAGAATTGGTCATATAAAAGAACAGCTCATTCGTGAGCTGTTCTTTTTATTTCAAATACTAATAAGCAATACCCTTGTTACTCATTCATAAATCTATAGCTTTTTCTTATTAATCATGTTACAATACCCTTATTAAATAGATAAAATTAAATGCAGTCTGCGAAGTGCGATTCGCAGGCTTTTATTTTTCCCTTTTTTAATATAGGAGATTTTATGGAGTCTACAAAGAAAATTTCTTTATTCATTGTCGTATTTCTAGGGCTTCTTACGGCTATCACACCACTTGGTACTGATTTATATTTGCCAGCATTACCAATCATGCCTCATGAACTTAATACAAATGCAGCTCTCATTCAGATGACAATTGGCATTATGACTTTTGGTATCGCTATTGGTCAATTAATTGGCGGTCCGCTTAGTGACTCATTTGGACGAAAAAAACCACTCATCATTGGCAATATCCTCTGTGTTATCGCTAGTATACTCTGTGCTGTTGCGCCCAATATTGAGATTTTACTAGTTGCACGATTTTTACAAGGTTTAACAGGTTCTATCGGAGTTGTTATTGCTAAGGCCATCTCCCGAGATTTTGCATCTGGTAAGGAATTAATGCGACTCATGTCTCTACTGATGCTCGTCAACGGATTAGCTCCTGTTATTGCACCACTTATAGGTGGTCAGCTTTTATTATTTTCTACGTGGCGCTTTATTTTTATTGTCCTCGCCGTTTTCTCTGCAGTGTTACTTATGGGCTCTTTCATTTTTACTGAAAGCCTACCATCAGAAAAGCGTATTTCCGGTGGTATAGCAACAGCGTTTAAGAACTACGGTGCTCTACTAAAAGATAATTCTTTCTTAGGTCAGACTCTAGTTCAGCTATTCGCCTTTGGTGGTTTCTTTGCCTATATTTCGGGTTCATCCTTTGTATATCAAAATATATTCAATTTATCTGCCCAAGAGTTTAGTTATATGTTCGGGATTAATAGTTGCGGTATTATCCTCGCTAGCGTAATCAGTGCCAAAGTGAGTAATGTGGTAAAAATAAAAACCATTTTACATACTAGTCTATTGCAATTAACGATTGGCTCTATCCTATTCCTTTGTGCAATGTATTTTAATTGGTCCTTTATTATAACTAGTATCATCCTGTTCTTTACAGTTTGTACCGTATCTGTATTTGGATCAACAGGGTTCTCTATGGCAATGGCAAAATATGGACACCAAGCAGGTAGCGCCTCTGCTATTTTAGGATTTGCAGGCATGTTTTCAGCCGGGTTCGTATCGCCATTAGTTGGTATTGGTGGAAGCCATACTGGCATCCCTATGGGGATTGTTATGGTTGTATGTGCAGTATTAGCATTAGTATGCTTCTATACCATGATTAAAGAAGATTAATTAATTTCATAAAAAAGCGTCCCTGATATGTACCCTCTTTACTGGTTGTCCAGTAAAGGGGGTACATATCACTAGGGACGCTTTTTTTATATTCAGTAATTATATAATTGACTATTACATTATCATTCAAACATTGTTGCTAACAACAACTTCAATCGATTTGCTTGGTTTACCGCACTTGAACCTGGGTCATAGTCGATGGCTGCAATGCGCACATCAGGATATGCTTCGGATAATGTTTTTACCATGCCTTTACCACTAACGTGGTTAGGTAAGCAGCCAAATGGTTGCAAGCAAACTACTTGTTTCGCACCTTTTTCGATAAGATCAATCATATCACCTGTAAGGAACCAACCTTCACCGCATTGATTACCAAGGTCAATATAATGAGCCGCTTCTTTTGCAACCTTCGTCATCCGTTGCAATGGATCAAAATGCTTAGATGCTGCAACAGCTTTTGCATATGGCAAGCGATATAATTCTAACGCTTCGCGAGCCAAGGATCCAAAGAATCCGGAAAGCCATGTACCATCTAAGTGTTTAGCACGATATGTACTATCCATAGCACAGTACAAGAAGAAGTCTAGTAGACCAGAGGTTACAACCTCGCCACCTTCCTTCTCTATAAGTTCATTGATATGGTTGTTCGCACTTGGATGGAATTTAACGTAGATTTCACCTACCACGCCAACACGAGGTTTCGGCTTAGATTTATCGACTGGTAAATTGTCAAAGTCTTCAATGATGTTCTTAATATATTTACTATATTGGAATATATTAGCTTTTGTAATACGTTCCCGTAATTTTTTAACCCAATAATCGCACAATGCATCTGCAGATCCTGGATTAATTTCATAAGGGCGCGTAGCCAATACACATTGCATCAACGCATCGCCGTATACTACGGCTTGAATCATGCGATGTAAGAAGGATTTAGTCAATTTAAAGCCTGGTTGACGTTCCATATCACTCGCATTAAGTGACAAGATTGGAACTTGCTTCATACCTGCATCGATGAGGGCTTTACGCAAATAACCAATATAGTTGGTAGCACGACAACCGCCACCGGTTTGAGAGATAATAACCGCTGTTTTATTAACATCGTATTTACCAGACAATAAGGCGCTCATCAATTGGCCTACAACGATGATAGCAGGATAACATGCATCATTATTGATATATTTTAGACCTATCTCTACATCTTCACGCGTAGGTGCTGGTAGCATGTCAAAGTCATAACCTTCAGACTTAAGCACTGGCTCCAATAGTTGGAAATGAAGAGGTGACATTTGAGGCACCAAAATCTTATAGGTCTTACGCATTTCTTCAGTAAAGACAACACGTTCATAATCATATGCTGGTGTATCATCAATAACGGTCTCTATAGGAGCCTCTGGATTATGGTGTTTACGCATACTCCGTTCCATTACGGATTGCAAGGAACGTAAGCGAATAGTGACAGCGCCTAAGTTTGTACCTTCATCAATTTTCAGCAATGTATGAATCTTATGCTTTGCAGATAAGATATCCTTTACTTGGTCTGCCACAATGGAATCAAGACCACAACCGAAAGAGTTCAACTCAACAATTTGGAAGCCTTCCGTACGACTTACAAATTCTGCTGCATGATATAGACGACTATGGTATGACCATTGGTCTACAACGCGAAGATGTTTAATATCCTTACCTAATGGTGCTACACCATCTTCGGTAAGAACCGCCATACCAAGAGACGTAATGAGCTCAGGAATACCATGATTAATACCGGAGTCTAAGTGGTATGGACGACCAGCCAATACGATGGTAGGCACTTGTTCTGCTACGAGACGAGATACAGTTTTCTTTGTCATCTCACGATAGTCAGCCTTACATTTTTCTTGTTCGGCCCAAGCGGTCTCAACGGCATTAGAAATTCCAGATTTAGAGAATGGCAAATCTTTTAAGGCTTTCACCAAAGCAGGCACCAATGATTTCTTATCTGCTAGTGGTAAGAATGGCGCATAAAATGGCGTTTTTCCCATCACATCTTGCATATTGTTTCGAATCAATTCTGGGTAAGAAATAACCATAGGGCAATGGTAATTATTGTCGCGGCTAAATTCCTTTGGACCATGTTGAATACATGGGTACCAGATTAAATCAACTTGGGCTTGGGCAAGATCACGAATATGACCATGAACGGCCTTAGCAGGATAACATGCTGTATCAGATGGGATGGTATCAATCGCCTTATTATATTGATCCTTTGTCGTATAATCTGACAATACCACTTCGCAGCCTAATTGATTGAAGAATGTAAACCAGAATGGAAAATCTTCGTACATATTGAGGACGCGAGGAATACCAATACGCAATTTACCTTCAAACTCAGGAATATTTTTCTTGAGGAAGTAATCAAAATAACGGCGTAATTTTACGTCCACCATATTTGGAACAGGCTTATGTTTCTCTTGAATCATATCACCGGCACCACGGTCGCAACGATTACCCGTTACATAGGTACGGCCATCAGAGAATGCATTGATGGTAAGCATACAATTATTAGAGCACAATCCACAATTACGCATGGATGTAGACACTTGCAAGGATTTCAAACCGTCACTATCAAGCAATGTGCTATGTTGATTTTGTAACTCTTCTGCCGCTTCAGAAGCAAGCAATGCCATACCATAAGCACCCATCAAGCCAGATACATCAGGGCGAATTACTTCGACGCCCATCAATTTTTCAAAGGCACGAAGCACCGCTTCATTATAGAATGTACCGCCTTGTACGACGATGTGGTCACCTAATTCCTTAGGATCTTTTACCTTAAGCACCTTATACAATGCATTCTTGATAACAGAATATGCAAGGCCAGCGGCGATATCCGGTACAGTAGCCCCTTCTTTTTGCGCCTGTTTTACCTTGGAATTCATAAATACGGTACAACGAGACCCCAAGTCGATTGGCATAGGTGCCAACAAACCTTCCTTAGCAAATTGCTCAATCGGCAAACGCAAGGATGTAGCAAATGTATCGATGAAAGAACCACAACCAGAGGAGCAGGCTTCATTCAATACGATGTCTTCAATGTAGCCATCGCGTACCTTTGTACATTTCATATCTTGACCGCCAATATCCAAGATGAAGGATACATCAGGGCAGAAGAATTGAGCAGCACGATAATGGGCAATTGTTTCTACTTCCCCAATATCGATACCAAGAGCGCGTTTCAAGAAGGCTTCGCCATATCCAGTTACACCAGAATGAGCGATGTAAGCCCCTTTTGGCAATAAGCTATAGATTTTCTCTATTAGTTCTTGGGATTTTTCTAATGGTTTACCATGATTTGGGCCATAGTGAGAGAAGATGATTTCATTCTTGCTATTGATCAAGACGACTTTCAACGTCGTAGAACCCGCATCAATACCGAGGTAACATGGACCTTCAGCATCTTTAATATCACCCTTCGGTGTTACCGCCTTAGCATGACGTGCACGGAATTCTTCTAATTCCGCTTCATTTCTAAATAGCGGATCCACACGATCGGTTGCTTCCATTGGTACACCAATAAGCGCACCGATTTCCTTCGTCAATTCACCTACTGTAATATCACGACATTCATCATTCATGAGAGCTGCGCCTAGGGCAATAAACAACTCACCATTTTCAGGGATGATACGATGTGCTTCATCGAGTTCTAAGGTGTCACAGAAGCATTGACGTAATTCGGATAAGAATGTCAATGGACCACCGAGAAAGGCTACATTCCCTTCAATTTTATGACCACATGCAAGGCCTGCAATCGTTTGGTTAACGATGGCTTGAAATACGGATTTTGCAATATTTTCATGAGACGCGCCTTGATTTAGCAATGCTTGTACGTCTGTTTTCGCAAATACGCCACAACGAGCGGCAATTGGATAAATAGTATCCGCATTCATCGCCAATTGATTAAGGCCGGATGCATCAGTTTGCAATAATGTTGCCATTTGATCTATGAAAGCACCTGTACCACCGGCACAAGAACCATTCATGCGATGTTCTGCAGTACGACCTAGATACGTAACCTTAGCATCTTCACCACCAAGTTCGATAATAACATCAGTTTGTGGGTACAACGCTTTTATCGCCTTTGTTTCGGCAATTACTTCTTGTACAAAAGGTATACGCACCTTATCAGCCATCGCCATACCGCCAGAACCTGTAATTGCTACATGGACTTTTGCGTCTTTATAGCCCACTTGAGCCTCTTGTAGCAATGTATGAACAGTATCCAAAATATTGGCGTAATGTCGGATATATTTTTTATACAAATAATTATCTTGTTCGTCCAACAAAACGACCTTGACCGTTGTAGAGCCAACATCGATCCCCATACGTAAGGATTTTTGCATATATACCTCTCTTGAAAAAAATGAAGAATTGGTACGCTCGCACCATTTTTCTTCATACATTTAAGTAAAAGTTAAATAATAAAGCTTTTAACTACACATCTAAAAAATTAAATATTAAATATATTATACAACAAACAGAGATTAATTCTAGGTTTTGCCATATTCCAATGTGGTATATAGAGCATGACTATTCCTAATAATATATATATAACTCTATATGTCGTGTATTTTTTATTATACCACTTTAAAATGAAAAATATTGTACGTAAAGATACATTCTAAGATAAAAAGAAAGAAGATTTGCAGCATCGAATTTTCATTTTATTTATAAATAATTCTACTCTATAATGTTATAATAACTATTAATGAGTCATATATTTCATTAACTGTAATTGATTTATCCATTAGTATGGATCATGTAGGAGACCTATGGAACTGACAGACATTCAAATTCCTAGCGATTTGCGCGACTGTTCTCTCACAGAACTCGAGGTCATCGCACAACATATACGCAATTTAATTATCCATAGAACATCACACATTGGCGGTCACATTGGTTCATCTTTAGGAGCCACTGACATTATTGTTGCCTTGCATCATGTGTTCAGCCCTGATGATGCTCAATTTATATTTGATATTTCCCATCAAAGTTATGCTCATAAAATTTTAACAGGCCGTTACGAAGGCTTTAAAAATATGGACAAATTTCACACCGTATCCGGTTATAGCAATCCTGATGAAAGCACCTACGACGCATTTCACTTAGGTCATGCTTCCACAAGCCTCAGTTTAGCTTGTGGGCTCATGATTGGACGCGATTTACAGCATAAAACGCATCCAATTATTACGTTAATCGGCGACGGAGCTCTCTCTGGTGGCGAGGCTTATGAAGCATTAAATCACTTAGCTACAATGTCCTCTCAATGTTTGATTATCATCAACGACAACGACCAATCTATTGCAGAAAATCACGGCGGTTTGTATAGCCATCTTCAACAATTACGCGAAACTAATGGTGAAAACCCTAATAACATCTTTAAAGCTCTAGGCTTTTCGTATCGTTACGTCGACGATGGCAATTCGTTGCCAACCGTAATTAAGGCTTTAAAAGAATGTAAAGCAGAGACAACACCGATAGTGCTCCACATCCATACGACAAAGGGCTACGGTTACAACAAGGCTATTACCAATCCTGAAAGCTTTCATAATCCATCCGGATTTGATATTGACACAGGGGAAACAAAAAAACGCTATACCAACAGCTATGAATCTATCGTTGCAAAACAACTCATTGATACACTGGAGCAAAATAAAGCTGCATGTATCGTTACGGCTGCTACGCCTGGCGGTTTCTGTTTAACCAAAGATATACGTGAAAAATTAGGTGCTCAATACATCGACGTAGGCATTGCAGAGGAACATGCTACAACATTACTTGCTGGCATTGCCCACAACGGTGGTACGCCGATTTTACCGATTTACAGTACATTTTTACAACGTGCCTATGATCAAATTATTAATGACCTATGTATTAATAATAGCAATGCACTGATCCTTGTATATCGCGCGTCCATTTATGGTAATAAGGATATGACTCACCTTGGATTCAACGATATTACTATGCTCAGCAACATGCCAAATCTCATGTACCTCGCACCTACAACAGTAGAGGAATTAGAATCTTCCATTCGTTATGGAGTAGAACATCACAATCATCCTATCGCCATCCGTATTCCTGTAGGATCACCGATTTACGAAACTAGTCAATCCAATACAACAGGATGTCCTGTAACGTCGTGTAACATAACCCAATCAGGTAATACGATTGCCATCATAGGTGTCGGTAATTTCTACCATAAGGCGGTCGAACTTAACCACGCAATACATGACGCCATGCATATCTCTCCGACGCTTGTCAAACCACTTTGTATTTCTAGTTTAGACACTGATACATTGAATGAATTAACAAAGAACCACAATATCGTCATCACCTTAGAGGACGGCGAACTCGAAGGTGGCTATGGTCAAAAAATTGCTAGCTATTATGGAAAAACGTCCATGAACGTCTTAAACTATGGCATTTCCAAACAATTCTACGACCGATACAACCCAGAAGATGTATTACAACAAAATCACCTAGATTTTGAACACATTTTAGATGATATACAAAACATACAACATTAATTCAATACATAGATACCAAAAAGGGGCTGTAACAAAACAGCCCCTTTTCGTATCTATAGAATTTGTCATGAGAAGGTATTGTATCAAATACATATATTATTAACGATCAATTAGAACGCTGGGATGATAGCTCCCTTATAGAGTTGACTTTGTTTGCTCAATAGAAATAGTTACAGGTGCTGATAATTTAGCCTCTAACCAAGCTTTTATCCGTTCCAAATCTGCATCAGATATAGTGGATGTAGTATGGATAATCACCATATAGCGACTCGCTTTAGGCTGTTCTAGATTATCTATTAAAGGCATGCCTTCCACTTTACTTACAAACGGGAATAACGCCTTTGCTTCAGCTTCTGTCGTTTTCATAGTATTTATAGTTTCACTTACTAATTGATAAGTCGGCTGGTATAGATTACTCAAGTTTTTATATGTCTCAAGATTCTCTGAAGATTTATTCAAGTTCGTCTTATCCATAGTAGATTTTTTCTCATCTACGCTATTAACAAATCGTAATGTATAAGGCTGCAAGTACTCATCCTTATGTAATTTGTCATCCAACTGGGCTTGCTCCTCTGAAGTCACAGGAGCTCCTATAACTACTATGTCTACTAGCTTATTCGTTTGATCCAATGAATAATCAATCACTTGTCGACGTCCCTCTTGATTAATATCATTCTTAATAAACTGCTCCATATGATTTGACTCAGAATACTTGATGGTCATATCATAGCCTGCATAAATACTTGGTATAGCCATAATAAGACCAATCACAAGAAATATTAGCTGGTTACGACGATTAACCTCTTCTGCTTGTTTATGGAATGGCAAACTATATACACCCTTTAAAACAATAAAAGATGCAAAGAAGATGAAGAATGCATTTATAAAGAATAAATAGCTAGCCCCAAAGAAATAGTTCCAATTTCCATTAGCAAGTCCATATCCTGCCGTACATAGTGGTGGCATAAGTGCAGTCGCAATCGCAACACCTGGTATAACATTATCTAAGTTCTTACGCGTTTGCCCAATAATCCCAGCTAACCCACCAAATATCGCAATGAATACATCAAAAATATTCGGTTCTGTACGCGCTAATAATTCAGATGTAGCCGTCTGAACGGGAGAAATATAAAAATATAAAGCAGATGCCAAAACAGCTATCGTAACCTGTAAGGATAATCGTAAAATACCGCTTTTTACAACTGTAAAATTAAGCGTAGCGAAACCAAAACCAGTTGCTAAAATAGGTCCCATCAACGGCGATATAAGCATAGCACCAATAACAACTGCCGTACTATTCATATTCAACCCAATAGAGGCAATAAACATGGAGAGGATCAGGATAACCAAAGCAGGTCCCTTAATCTTAGCCCCGCCTATTAACCTTTTAGCGATAGTTGCATCATCAGCTCGCTCAAAATGTATATCAAAGTATTTATTTATTTTCATTCTTTCTCCTTATAATTTCATCAAATCTGCAAAGGTCCCAACGTTTACAAACATATGCTGTGTCGTTTTCAACATTTGAACCATTAAGATAGCTCCTGTCCCTTCCCCCATCGACATATGGGCTTGAATAGGAACCATGTCTTGTGTAATATCTACCTCTGCTAAAGCTAGCTCTGTGCCTTTTTCTCGAGAGTTATGAGATGGCAATGCATAATCCTTAACACGATCATTCATATGTACCGCACAAGCTGCTGCTACAGCTGTAATAAAGCCATCAATGACGAAGGGCTTTTTAAACTCAACACAAGCGAGCATAGCCCCAAGAATAGCAGCAATATCAAAGCCCCCTACATGGGCTACGATTTTACGAACTCTTTCAACTTCACTGTCAGAAACGATACTAGTCTTATGCTTATCTAATACAGCGCGCACAAAATCAATTTTTCGTTTCATCAAATCTGGTTTATTCGGCCAAGAACCAGGGCCTACTGTTTCAGTGGGATCCGCTCCAGTTAAGGCAGACAACACACAGGCAGAGGTCGTCGTATTACCGAGTCCCATTTCACCAAAGGAAAAAAGATTTATCCCTTGCTTTACATAATGTTCAACTCGTCCATAGCCAGCTTGAAAGGCACTATTAAATTCATCCTCACTCATAGCAGGATGGTTTAATATATTCTTTGTCCCCTTTGCGACCTTGCGATCCACTCCGATGCCATCATCTGAGGCAATTCCTACATCCACAACTTCATAAGGAATATTGTTAAAGTTACAAAACTGTGTAGCCGACGAACGACCTAAGAGCATATTACGCGACTGCTTTTGCGTTACCTCATAGTTATAACCTACATAACCTTCCATATTGCACCCATTATCGGCGGAAAATATGATGTGCTGAGGTCTAATTTCACTATCGATACGGCCCCAAGCCGTACAAATTTTACGAAAATAGGTTTCCCATAAACCAAGGCCACCAGGTATTAGGCACTTAGGTTGGAGGAATTTATTCAATTCTTTATCAAATGAAGTTATTTCGTTATCTTTCATTTTATATAGTATTACCTTGTCGATATAAATCTAAGAAATTTTTGAGGACTCGACCTGTTAATCCCCATATCGTATATTGCTTATAGGGATAAAAATAAACAGAATAGTTCTGCCGAATTTTCCAATCTATTTGATACCCTTCTAATAAATGGAACGGAAAATCTCGTAATGGTTTAGTTCCGATATCTAAGTGCCCTACCGTTGGTTCCATATTCAATAAATACGAAAGTGGTACCGTAAAAATTTCACCGACCTCATCAATATTAGGGCGAAATTCATCCGTATGTAAACGTACAGCCACTGCATGTAATTTAACACCAATGGCAGATACTAAACAATCTAATGCACCTAACAATTCAATTTGCTCTGTATCTATTCCTAATTCTTCCGAGCATTCACGAATAGCCGCAGCAGCTCCAGTTTTATCGGTGCTTTCACAATGTCCACCAGGAAAGCTAATTTCACCAGGCTGTCTACGTAAGGTCTGACTACGCACCGTAAATAGGACGTGATCCTCACCATCAATTTCAAGCAATGGCACTGCTACCGCTGCCGTTATAACATCAATATCTGTAGCCACTTGTGGTTCTCGTCCATTTAAATATGCACTTAATTGTCTATCCATAGTCATCCCCCTTTTCTTAATTATACCAAGAATCGTTTTCCAGAAAATAGTAAACGTGGCACATTATTATATTTTTTATTTGAAAAATCATAACCACCCGTAGAACGGGTGGTTTGCTCTGACCCTATAAGGGTCTTTC
>OGTM01000027.1_pt1 | contig 94105 bp, 95 predicted proteins | sample 1574581 | NCBI WGS metagenome assembly OGTM01 (sample SAMN03295850, study PRJEB24534) | human gut metagenome | isolation source: fecal sample 3 from infant 7 | host: Homo sapiens | place: USA: Pittsburgh, PA | collected 2014-07 | reverse complement strand
ATATGTTCAATCATATGATTGATTACCTATCATTGTTCAGTTTTCAAAGATCTGTACATTAGAAGTTTTAACATTCTAACGACTTTTTAAAGTATATCAGTCATCTCATAAAACGTCAACCACTTTTTTAAGAAGTTTTGTTTTATTTTTGACCACTTGTGTTTCCACAATATACTTACCATCATAACCAAATTCTCTAAAATTAGAGATAGAAAACTCACAAACTTTCGTTTGTGAGTTTTATTTGGTGGCTCATCCGCGACTCGAACGCGGGACACCCTGATTAAAAGTCAGGTGCTCTACCAACTGAGCTAATGAACCATGTTGGCAGGGGTGGCTGGGATCGAACCAGCGCATAACGGAGTCAAAGTCCGTTGCCTTACCACTTGGCGACACCCCTACAATGATTACGATGTGTAGGTTATGGGGTGAGTAGTGGGGATCGAACCCACGCGTAACGGAGCCACAATCCGCCGTGTTAACCGCTTCACCATACCCACCACCTTGTAGGTATCGAAGACACTGTCTTCGTAACAAAGAGAATTATATCTGTTTTAGAAGTTTGTGTCAATAACTTTTTCTAATTTCATTAACTTTCAGTTTTGAAATTAACAAGCTATATACTTCTAATATAAAACTCTTTCACATCCTAATAAAAAGGAAGTACCACCGTTAAAATGTTTTTTAACGAATGGTGCTTCCCTATTATACATATAAATTATTTATTTGGCAAATAGTTTTTTACAAAATTTGGTAATGCAAACGCAGCCTTTTGAATATCCTTGTTATAGTACTTAGTTTCAAAGTTTTGTTCACGATTTGGTTTCCATGTTAATGGGTCGTATTTTTTAGATCCAACCGTAAAGCAATGCATCCCGGCCGGATAGATTGGAATGTATGCGGTGTACAAACGAGCGATTGGGAAATGATTATTTACATAACCAAACACCTTCTCAACGAGTGGTTGATGAAGCATAGGAGATTCGGTTTGTTGTACAAATAGACCATCTGCTTTTAGAGCTTTCAACGTATTCTTATAAAACTCTTCCGTAAATAATCCTTCACCAGGACCAATTGGATCAGAGCAATCCACAATAATAACGTCATAATAATCTTCAGCCTCTGCCATAAAGCCAATACCGTCACCAATCTTTACTGTTAACTTAGGATTGTTTTCAATCATAGCCTTAGAAATAGTAGGTAGGTATTGTTTTGCCAATTCTACAACTTTACCATCAATCTCAACCATGGTAACTTCTTTAACGCAATCATGGCGTACGCATTCTCTAGCTACACCGCCATCACCGCCACCGATAATCAGTACCCGTTCTGGATTTGGATGCAAAAACAATGGTACATGAGCAATCATTTCATGGTAGATAAACTCCTCCCGTTCAGACGTTTGGAATACACCATCTAATGCAAGCATCATGCCATATTCTTTAGACTTAAACACTTCAATTTTTTGAAATTCAGATTCACCAGAATAAAGTACCTCTTCTGCTTCAGCACTGAGACGTAAATGAGGCGTTTGCTCTTCTGTAATCCATTGACTCATAATAACCTCCTATATAGGTAGAGCGATAGCTTTCACCATCGCTCTCATAATACTAATATTATTTCTTAGTTATATAACAGAATCCACCGCCAAGAATGGTATCTTGCAACCAATGAACTAGTGAGAAATCACGGATTTCCCCTTCATCAAAAATACCGCAACGAATATCATCACCATCCATGAACATCTTATAAATAGGCACCCAATGCCATGTATAGAGCGCAGGTTCTTTACCTTTATGGCGATTTAAGAACGCTACAGGAACATCCTGTGATAATGCATCGTGAATAAACTGCGCCGCCGCCTCTACTTCTACGCGGGATGCAGAAAAGGGAGATACATTAAGCATGTGTACCTCATAAGGCAAATTCTTATCATCAAACAAACGTCTAAGGCCGCGTTCCATCCATTGCGTTTTATAAACGCCACCACCAAATCTTGGTTTTACATAGTTCCACACGACATTCATACGTTCTAATGCTAATGTATGATTTGCCGTAGTAGACACATCTAATAGGCCATCTCGAAATTCAGAATAACTCAATACCTGTGTAGCCGATGTAGGGCCACAACCAGACAAACGTTGCCATTCATCATCAAACCATTCTTGATCATAGCCGTGTGATATAGTCCCATTTACATCGATATCAAGCCACTCCGGATGTTTAACAGATACATCATTCATGAGATTAACCTTCGATTACTTCCACTGTTTCCATGATATCGCCTTGATGGATACCATCAACTACATCCATGCCTTCGATTACTTTACCAAACACAGTATGTACACCATCTAAATGAGGTTGTGGTTCGTATACGATAAAGAATTGGCTACCTCCAGTATTAGGACCACGGTGAGCCATAGACAACGCACCGCGTTCGTGTTTATGAGGATTGCCAATCAATTCGTCTTTAATTGTGTAACCAGGACCGCCTGTACCATTGCCATTAGGGCAACCACCTTGCGCTACGAATCCAGGAATTACACGATGGAATGTCAATCCATTATAGAAACCTTTATTAATAAGGTCGATAAAGTTTTGTACTGTGCCAGGTGCTTCTTTATCAAATAATTCAATTACAATGTCTCCACCTTTTGCCATATGGATTTTTGCTTGTTTCATTGTTCAGGTACCTCCAAAATTGTACGCAACACATGTGCTGCTAATATAAAACCTGCCACTGGTGGCACAAAACTACATGTTCCTGGGCTCGTTGCTTCGCCGCGGAACTGTGGTTTTGTCGGTTTTTCTGTAGAAAATAAAACTAATTGTTTTTTTATACCCCGTTTCTTGAGTTCCCGGCGCATAACGCGTGCCAACGGGCATGTATGAGACTTATTGATATCTGCAATCATAAGTTTCTCTGGGTAAAAGCGATTACCGCCGCCCATACAGGAAATAACAGGGATGCTTTCACGTTGACAAACCTCGATAATATTGAGTTTTGCCGTTACCATATCAATGGCATCGATCACATAATCAACGTTCAAGCTTTGAATAAATCCAGGATATTTCTCCTCAGTATACATAATATCGTGAGTTTCTATCACTACATCAGGATTGATGGAGAGAGCTCGCGCCTTTGCGACCTCAACCTTACGTGCTCCAATGGTATCGTGTGTCGTAATCATTTGACGATTCAAATTGCTAGGTGCAATGGAATCACCATCAATAATAACGATGCGCCCTACACCAGCACGTACTAGAGCCTCGATGGCCCCACCGCCGACACCACCAACACCAAAGAGCGCAATAGATGTATCCTTTAATGTTTGGATTTTATCAGGCCCAACCAACCACTCTAAACGAGTTAACATATATTCCATTAATATTTACCCGCCGGAATGATTTCTGTCCAATATCCATCAGGATCAGCGATAAAATAAATACCCATGTCGGCATTTTCATAGGCTACAACACCCATCTCTTTATGTTTTTTTAGAGCTGCTTCGTAGTCATCTACATAAAATGCCAAGTGGAATTCATTATCCCCTAAATTATAAGGGCGATCCCAATCGCGCAACCATGTAAGTTCTAATTCATGTGCCGTATATGGACTTTTTAAATATACAAGGGTAAAAGCACCGCTTGGGTCTTCCAAGCGACGAGCCTCTTCAAGCAGTAAGGCCTCTTTATAGAAGGCTAAACTCTTATCAAGATCCTTAACATTTATATTATTATGAGCAAATGAAAACTTCATAGGACCTCCTTTTATAAATACAGTATGTTTTTGTAGGAATTATCCTCTTTTAATAATTTCTATGGTCCTAAAATACTGATTAATACTGGATTTATAGTATTATAGGGTGAGCCACAGTTGAGCTACTATTCTAAATTCTAATAAATTTTAAACGTTTATCGTTTCAATTATATAGTATATTTACAAGACATTCAAATACTTCCATCTACAATTAAAAGTAAAATAGGGCCTACCAACCTAGATATTTTCTAAGTTAGTAGGCTCTTTTAATCTTTTGTCATTCTTTCGATAATCTTTTGAAATCAATCCATGAGTCCACCTGCTCATGCTCAGGAGATATATGGATCACCTCTCAATCATCGACGAATTGCACCTGCTAATCCGAATACACCGCTTACCACGGCCCATGTGTCACGTTGCCTTTTAAGGCGCTGTTCTGTTCGTTTGTTGCGTTTGATTTGCTCTGTCAATTCTTCTAATGAGGTCGAGGCTTCGTTCAATTTCGCTTCTTGCGTTGTCAAGAGATTGGAGGCTTTCGTTAATTCGTTCCCCTGTTTCTCGTTGATTGCTTTGAGCGCGTTCAATTCCTTCGTCCGTTCTTCGTTGATAATCTTCAATTCTGTTAATGCTGTTCCCTGCGTCGCGGTTAAGCTGTTGGCTTGTTGCAATGCTTTCTCGGAGTTGTTGATTGAGCTTTCGGCTTGCATCAAGCGCCCTTTGAGTTCGTTCCAACTGCTCACGGGTACGCTGATAGTCGGCTCTTGTGTCGAGGTACCCTCCGATGAGGCTGCATGTGAAACAGATGATAAGAATGCTAAGCACACCACAAATAACGCGCTTAAGAGTAAACGCAGATACAATTTTGTTCTTGATACTTTCATACATAATTGCTCCTTCCTAAATCGTACTACCCCACTGAGCGCCCCACCATCGAGCGGTGCCACGTAACCAATCGCCACCGCTCCATCGTTCATCACCTTCATGAACCACTAAGAGGTCCCATCGGTCAACGTTGGAGTCTGGGCCATATGTATTGTTTGGATAGCCCGTCGGGTCTAAATAATAGAGGTCTAGGCCGTCCTTATTATCGGCTGCTTCAGCGTGTGTCATTTGATGTTGTAGGTCAAGTGGTACACCTGCATTAATTGTGAGCACCGCCATAATCTGTGTCATAGTAGTTAATTGTGCTGTTGTAGGTGGTTCACTACCTAGATTATTTTCACTGACTGCATCCCAACATGCCTCAATAGCTATGCCTACAGCGTTACTATTTCGCATATAAGTGTGTTCCTTATAATCGGTTAAGGCCTCCATATCGGTCCACATCGTGCCATCTCGGTCGATGTTGATATGGTAATCTGTGAAGTGCTTACCGCCTTTGACCCCTGTCCAATGTAGGTAGGCTTTTTCAATTTGGCCATATGCATCTAGTGCTAAGGACTTTAACTCGTCCATTGTAAGTTGTCTAAACATTTATTTCCCCCTCTCGTCATGGTTAACGTCATCCGCTAATTGCTGTATGCCAGGTTTGTTCATAGGCAACGTATTAGGCTCCTCTAACTTATCTGGTATACCATTATGATTCTTATCGATGAACATGCCACATAATCCAACAATGGACATAAGCACCGACGGCACGAATATATGATCAATGATAAGAATACCCTTATCGATAAGCTGATTAGCTTCAGGCGATACATAGCCTTTAATTGTCGATAATACATACTGGGCAACTACGAGTATCATCGGTACTAGCATGACGAGGACTAGCGCCCTCGTTGCTAATACACCAGTTGGCCGAATGCCAGCTATTCGTATGGATTGATATGACCGCTTGATGCGGTTAATGATAGCTAACTTATCCATTTCCCCTCCATGCTCTGATAATTTCTAGTACCCCCTGAAATACCTTTCCAAAGTCGACGAGGTCATCTTCAACCATTTCGCGTAAGTTCTCGATAATTGACCAACATTCGGCGAAGAACGGAATCAGCATGAATAGGAATGAGAAAATATGGTCCAGGAATAGTTCAGTATTCGGAATCGGGATATCCGGTAGCGATTCAAATACTACCGATAAGACCATCCACGCTGGATACTGGACGCATAACTTCGTTAGTAAATCGGATCGTAAGCGTTCACTCATCAGGTACCTACGTTTCAGCCCTGTAGTGGCATCAACATATCCACCCTTTCCCCAGCCATACCATGCGAGCGTTGTAAGTAATGTTATAGGCGTATTGCTCCTGTGATTATCCTTGTTATACCTAAGCACCTCCGTCGTAATGCGTTGCGCTGCGTCAATGAATAGCAGTACGGTTGTTAATATGATGATAACTCCCATACTGACTATATGCTCATGTGACACACCGCTAATCAGCATTACTAAAATGTCGTTCAATATATCCATTCACTCCCCCTAAATGTGATAGCTACGTAATGGGAACACATGCAAGGCCTTTAGAACGAATGAATCCGTCAATGTCCGCCAAGCCTCGCTCATAAAATTCGTTAATTCTTGCATGTGTTCTCCCTTATGACTGCTAATTATTCATTATCGGCAACTTCATTGTAGAATATGCCTACTGTTTGTATAGCCCCATCAAACTCTTCAGTCATTGGATTAGAAATGTAAGTAGCTTTCTTTTTAATTAATTTATCTACTTTTATTCTAGAATTTTTTCTACCTAAGAATTTAACTTGACGGCTACCATTTACAATTTTACTAGAATACAAATTTACAGTTATTAATACAAATGATTCAATGTAATCCTTACCATATTGGTAATAAATAACACTAATATTAGGATTGCCGATAGTATTTAATGTAGCATATAGGTTGTCAATTGGAATTTTGCTAGTTTCCGCATACCCAATAATTTTGTTAGGGGAATTAGAAATAAACTTAAATTCCGTTACGCCGTCATACACCCAAGCAGGTCTATCGGAAATGTCATAATTCTTATCGATATTTTCCGTTTGGTTGGTAAGGTCAACTGTTAATACGTTACCCTCTTTAAAGACTGTAATTCCGTTTTTGTCAGTAAATTGTAAGTCCTTAATACCAGTAATAGTAATATTTGATACTTTTACCCCTAACATATTGAAATAATCAACTACAATATCATCTTTTCCAAAAGCTGGGATTGTGATAGTTGCTATTCCATTCATAATCTCTACAGGTTCGCCACTATCGCTATCAAGACAAACCTTATAATGGTTTTCACCTTGTAATGACAACTCTGTTTGTCCTTTTGTTGGTTGCGTAAATGTTAAAGGCTTAATGTCTGTCCGAGGGAATGGCTTACCTACAGTACTGATTAAGGCTGTGAGTACATCGTCAACGCTGGCACTTTCGCACCATACGTTACCTTGCAATAGTAGGGCTTTCGCATTATCCGCTGTGGCACTTGCGCCGTCTCGTCCGTCCTCACCCTTATCGCCTTTAGGACCTTTTAAGGCTTCTAACTGTTCGGCGGTGAAATCTTCATATCGGAATGGGTCGCCTTTCGGTCCAGGGTCACCTTGAGGGCCTTGTAACCCTTTCAGACTATCAAGCCATTCCTGTTCAGTACCTCTGAACCCATGAGCCACTGCAATAGCATAGGCGCTTTTACCTAAACCCTCAATAAGTGGTAATGTGCTGTCCTTATCGAGTTTTAAAATTAATTCATTTGTTTCCATAATCGTGTTCCCCCTTATTTATGCATTGAAATATCTGGAACGATGGTGACTGTCCCCTGTCCGAGCTTTATCCACTTATGATCATTGTAGATAAACGCATCGTACAGGTAATCACCACCCTTTAATTGGGCTTTAGCGGAATCCTTTCCGCTGATGAAGAACCCTACCTGCTTAGACTGTACCACAGGAGTTAACTCTAATTTCATATCATCATAGGGCCGTTTACGAATTTTGCAGACGGCCTCGTATTCGCTTAGGTCCATATCGGCGCCAGGCGGGACGACGTATGTCATGCTAAAATCCTGTCCCGCATATAATGTGATGTCTTGTTCAATCATATAGGCCTCCTTAGATTTCCATTTCGTCGGTTGAAGGAACGTTCTCAGTCCCATCTAGTTCGCAGATTAATACCTGTGTAGTTTTGACAGATTGAGGGTCTAGCGGTGTACCTACTTCCCCCCTATAATTGGTATCAATTATCACGCTATCGCCGTTCCAGTTGATATAGTGCTGAGCATACCCGCCTGTGGGGGTGTGAATATCTAAGATAGGGTATGTGTAACACATGCCAGGCTTCTTGATGCCCTGGAATTTAACAGTGCCCATTTCATAATCTGCCTTACTAAGGAGTGTATCGCCGTTAAAGGTTTTACGGATAATTTGAGCAATTCGTAATGTTGGCAGGTTACTGTTATATATAGGCGTACCGTATTTATCAAACACCTCTAAGCCGGAAGTACCCGTTTTAGGCATACGGCTAGAATAGACATAGATTTCAACGGAGTCCGCAATCTTACGAATATCCTCAACGCTATCACAGTCAAAAGTCACCTGTAAGTAATTGGTCCAGCGACCCATTCTATCCGGATGTCGTTGATTACGAATTTCAGTAAGTCGTACATGTTTAAGTGGAGTATTACTGGATAGAGCATACGCATAATACTCATCTGGCTTTCTTAACCGAATCGGGATATATACGGCGACTGTATAACCACTGTTATAGGACTTAAGATACGCAATGCCGTCACCCTTATATAAATATTCAGAACCCGATTCTACCCGCCTATCGTGAATAGGTAAGTTCTTTAAATTAATCCGATACTTTAGGTATAAACATGATTCGCTATCATTAATTGTCAAAATATCGTCTGCATTTTTGATTTCAAAATAGTTCATATCACATCACCCCGTATATCAATGCTATTTTACATGGCCGTCCTTTATACTGCTCTGCAAAAGAGCGAAGCTTCCATGAGATGGTATCGTCAGTTACTATGAGGTCATATAAGTTTGTAAAGTTCATAATATTGACGTCATTATCATCTGTGTATGCGTTAAAGAAATACCAAATATGTTGCCCCTTGGCTAGTTTTAACGTTACACTACCGCTAGCTTCAATAGTGTCAAATCGTTTCACCCCTACGATTCGTGTTAATCGGTCCGTGATTGAAATAATTTCCGTTCCCTTCTTATCAAATACTTGTATTCCAGCTGGCACAGTATCACCTTTCTTTCTAAATAACGAAGTCAGCTTTTCTTTTAACCACTTAATTAGTCGTCCCATAGGCCTAACCTCACTCTCAGCACATTGTTATCATCAAACACCTGGATTAAGTTATCGGATATCTCAACACGAGCGCCACTCGTTTTAGTGCGGAGCGTACCAATCGTTGCCGTGATAGCGTCAAGGCTATTTACCTTTAACTTATCCGCGGTAACACTATCCGCTTGTAACTTATCACTGCTAATGGACAAGGCTTGTATCTTATCCGCGCTTATCGAGTTAGCTTGGAGCATGCCCTCTGTGATGATGTTATTATCGAACAGTGCTTGGCCTGTTACGTGTAATAGCTTGCCATCGATTCGAGTACCTTCAGGGGATAAGTTAATCCGGCTAACAATATCCTGTCCACTCATATTCCCGATGGCTTGTGTCACCTTAAGGTCGATACCATTGGATAACGTAGTAATTTGACCAGATAGGTTCTTATTAATGTCAGTTACCTTTTGGGTAATACCCTTATCAAGTTGAACCAATTTAGATTCGAACCCGTTAACAGAGGTTTTCATTGTTCCAACTTCAGAACTCATCGCTTGAATGGATTCGTCCATAGCTTTTAGCCCTAATGCTTCCGCATCAAGTAGGCTCTTATCAACCCTATCCTTAATAGTGACCGACTTCTCAGCCACTAAGCTACTACCGAACACATCGACGTATTCACACCGCACACGATACACCCCGGCCTTATTGGAGTAGGTGAGCATGCTTGACGTGGTTTCTAAATCGTCCGTACGATCATCACCGATAACGTGGCAACGAATAATATACGCCTGTGGCGGCTTTGCCCCAAAGTACAGGCTGAACCCTCCGAGTTGGTCCTTAACCTCGAACGTAGGCGCCTCTAGCTGTGGCAAGTTATACGAATATGTTGCTGGCGTTGAGTACTTGCCTAGCGTACTTCGTGCGTACAAGTACACTGTACCGCTTCGTTTCGTAAGCGGTAAATTAGCTGAGGTACCTTTCACCTTCGCAAGTAGCGCGTTGGTATCCTTCCCTGGGTCATTATCAGTGCGTAGTTCGTAGTAGTCCACATCAGCGTTAAGAACATCGTTCCATGAGGCGGTGGCGTGGTCCTTGAACGACACAGTAAAGTTCCTAGGCATGTCCGGTACTTCGTCCATGGCTTTGACTACGACGTCAACTACCTGTGCGGTATCGGAGCGATTACCGAACCTGTCCACGGCCACGGCTTTAACCTCGTACTCTTCCCCAGGGCCCAAAGCTTTGATGATGACCTGGCTGTTACTACTACCCGCGTACTGCCAGTCTTGACCTGTGACGGCTTGGCCATTCTTAGATTTCAGTTTGTACCACACCTCAGCACTGTCAAAGTTGCCAGGGTTAGCAGGTGGTTCGAACATCACTTGAAGATCATAGTACACGCTCTTATCAGCGGTTAGATTATATCGGCTAATGACATGTAGGTTCTGCACGTCGCCAGGCGCTTGCATCTTAGGAATATCGATTTCCTTAGTAACCCCTGTAGTGAGTTGCCCTAAATCGTTAATCGCTTGTGCCTTAACCTCGTAGGTAGCCCCTAGCAGTACGTCAGATATCTCCGTGTTATTAGGTGATGCGGGGAAGTTCCCAACATATTTCCAGGTATCACTTTTAGCATTCCGATAGTTAACCACTACGTTGGTTATCTTGCCGTCACGAGGAAGTTGCCAACGGACGGCTATCCGTGAGTACATAATGCCATTAGCACCGTATACATCACTCACTAGGCCAATATCCTCGATATCGCTCCCAACTTCCGATTTATAGTCGATAGTTGGTACCGTGCCATCATCACTCGTATATACCTCTGGATAGTATTCCATGCACTGTATTTTACGAGTAAGGTCTGTACCGCCTTCCGTGATAGCTAGCACCCTAAAGAGTTTAGCTGCTTTGGTTAACTCTCCAAAGGCGTACACGCTACCTGGTTCGACTGCAATTGATTCCTTAACCGTTACGTTACGGCCAATCACGCTGAGTACTGTGAACGTAGTCACCGCATCGGTAGCATTGTTACGGATCAGTAGTTGGTATTGCTTGCCAGGTAATGTCGATACGTCCTTATCAAGGGTAATAGTATTACCCGTAACAGCTACTACTCTACCGCCTTCGCCCCATTCAGGTACGTCATGTTGGATAAGAATAATATCGCCTATGGTACACGCTATGGCGTCGGTGAAAGCTTCGATAGATACAGTACGCACCTCGTACTTGTTGCATCGTAGGTAGTGCTTACCATGTTTGAACGCCTGGTCTAGGCTAGTACATCCCATGAGCTCAATTTGTGCAGGGTTGGTAAGTGTATCCGATTCATCGTATGTATCGCCATACACGGGGATAACATCACGCTCGTAGTCCTTATCCTTATTAAGGAAGGAGATTTCCACGGAGTTGGCACGGCTTTGGATTCCTTGGAACTCCTCGGAGAAGCTACCTTGCTTAATGTTGGCCACCGTGAATAGCTGCACCGGTGTCGACTTATAATCACTAACACAGGTGAATCTAGTCCCCTGTGGAATGACTTTCCCCCGCCCTACGTTCTCCGGATATTTGAGCGCATCCCATAACCGACTAGCGCTATCGTAGATATAGTTGAACGTGAATCCGTTCTTATCGCAGTTATTGGCCCAAGCCTTAAATGCATCGTAGTCCATGCGTCCATGCGGTTGGCCAAACACGACGTATTCATCACCGAACTTACGCGCCATATGAAGTAGATCATACGCCGCCCATGCCGGATTATCCGCGCGTTGGACTTCGTACTTTTGTTGATACGGGTTGAACACATACACGGCGGAGCGCTCTTGTATCCAGGATACTTCAGGGTCAGAGCCGTTAAGTTGAGATGTGGCCAAAGCTTTAATGCCGATAAGTGCTTTGCCTGGATGCACGAAGTCATCGTATATAATCTGTGTTAACTGGTTCCAGTACACCTTATTGTTGTATCGGATTGAGTTACCGTCCTTACTGGAGCAACGCACACGGACTTCATATTGTGCCTTATCGAGGTTATCGAATCGATATACACGATAGAAGGCGGTGTTAGTGGCCTCTGTAACTTTGCCCTTATAGTCGCCTTCAGCGATTTCCGCATCAGACTTTTGACGCGTGAAGGACCATCCGTCACCGGATTTCTTAACAAAGGCTTGCATACCCTTTTGGTTGGATAGCGGTAACTTATGCCACTCCTCGGTTTCCCCAACTTTGCGGATTTCCGCATCAAGAGTAACCGATGTAGCGTCCATTCCGCCTGTATCGTTGGAGTAATACAAGCCATTAGGAAAGCTGATAGTTAACTCGATAGCATTGCACGCGTCGCCTTGTACACGTTGCGTACTCCATCCGGTTTTTAACTCGTAGTTGAGTACTTGGTCTGCGTAGTTATCATTGAAGTTAGGGATAACAGTTTGGGCATTGGTACCTAATCGGATATCTACTTGTACATCCTGGTAGTTACTAACAGGGTTGGCGTTGATGCGGATATCCTCGATTTTGGATAACTCCCCTTCGCCAGCACAATATAAGAGGTTAAGGTACTGCTTTTCGCCGTCACTAATAATGTGACGAGATAAGAGGAGCCCTGCGCTCTTCATACGGCCATACGTAACGGCTAGAGGGTATCCTTGGCCGGTTACAGTCTTAGCGCCTCCCCATCCATAGGTGTTAGCCTGTGCTGAGTCCGTATGGGACCGGTCAGCCTTTGGTTGGGTTAACTTATTGACGAGCATATTGCCAATCATACCAATGGCCATAGAGAGTACAGTACGCCATATTAGACTTTGGATACCAAAGATGGCGCCACTGGCGATACCCCCGGTTGCGATACTAAGGCCTATGGTTAAAATAATTCCAAAGAATTTACCGTCAATCTGTGGCATGGCCACGATATAATCGCCATCGTTAACAATGGTATCAAGCGTAGCCTCTTGGCCATTAATGGAGTATACCCAGTCGCCATCTTGCTTAGCATAAAAGCTTAATGGCTTATTCGCCTTATAGGGGCGGTATTGTGTTTCATGCTGATCCGGTTTAAACGGATTCCTTACTAGCACTACATTAATCATCGGCTACTCCTTTCTATCGTATATATGTTTAAGCCTAGGAACGTATTTAGAAATATGTTCGATACATACACCGCTTGGCTTAGTAGCGTGAATGAATCTGCCATCACCTAAATACACACCTACGTGGTCGAGTTCCTTACCTTTAAGAGAAAAGACCAGGACACTGCCCTCTGTAGGTTCCTTGACCTCTTGCCACTCGTCCATAGGGATATCTGTATAGTTTGGAAGCGTAACACCGTTACGGCGATACACCTCGGCCACTACATCCCAACATTTCAGCTCCTCAAATGGAGTGCCAAGCATATCAGACATATCACTTGTTAGATGCATACAGACCTCCCTGTGGAATCGTTGGCTCGCCTCCGAATCGAACGCTATTACCTAGTGCCCGACATCGTGACAAAGTCTTATTACACTCGGTCTCGGTGCCCTTGTATCCGCACTGAACACCTTTGAACTTGAAAGGGCAAAAGTCCTTCATGATGCGGACTAAGGGGAACCGACGAGTAAAACTAAAATCCGTACCTAGTGTGAACTCCATCCATTCTGCATTAGCAACGGAGCCTGTAATAACGAAGTGTTCTTCTACTTCGCACACATTCGGTACATTTGTATTTATTACACGGACAATGACATTCGCACCCGTGAACCCTTGATTATCCTCCGCTAGGCGTTGGATAGTCCGTGTCACATTGGACACGGACAATTTAACGTTTGGAAGGTCAGTCGAGTTATGGTTGACGTCCGCTAATTTAAACGGAAACGCGATGTACTTGTTCCCTTGAAAGGTAATATCCTCAGTGTTATACACGAGTCGGACGATATCGCCTTTGTATTCAATATCAAGGAGCATGAGCCATACACCCGTGGCGTCTATTTTGTTTTTCTCCAATATAGAAGCTGTTGAAAGTGTTAACATGTTATGCCTCCTGTAATTTCACGGTGCCAACCCATATGCCGTAGTCATTCGCTGCGAAGTCTAACTGATCACTGAATCGTACCTTGATAGTTTCCTTCGTTTCAGGGTTCGTCCAGTCGAATACTGTCGAACAGTTAACCTCATCGAAGAACGCTCTTAGCCGTAAGTACTCGGAGGTGGGCACCTTATAATTCACGTTGTATGACCGTAGGGCCTTAGTCGTTTTACGGCGACTAATAATCGTCATATTCTCCACTTGCCCCTTATAAGTCATATCCGGTGTAGTTTCTTGAATTGGATATATTGGATATCTAATGTTTGGAAATGTTGCCATGATTAACCTGCGGCTGCTTTAATTGCATCCCGCGCACCTCCTTTATTATTTGTTACGGCCTTAACCATTACATCGATGATGTAATTTTCTCCATCAAACCTCGAGCTTTGTTGCTCGGATTCAAGGGCTTGGCCAGATTGGTTGATGATGTTAACTGTAACGTTATTCCCCTGATTACCACCTAGCATCTTACGAGTTTGGCTTGCATTATAGATACGATGGGAAGCGTTGAACTGAAGGAGCTCTGGTCCGTTTTCACCAACCAATGTCATGCCTGTAGGGGCTACCCCGCCGGATGCGAACTTAGAGAACCCTCGACTACTGAACGCTGAACTAAAGGACCTACCGCTCGAGAATGTACGAGCACCTCCGCCAATATTCCCTATGCCTCCCGCTAATCCCCCGAATAGCCCTTGGAGCTTAGGTTGTAGATATTGTTGAAATGATAGGTTCACCATCATCTTGATAATGCTGTTCGTCATATCCTTGAATATGCTAATAAGCCCTTTACTGAAGGACTTCGTACCCGTGGCCATAGCCTCGAGATTACTTGTCCAAGTCGAATTGATATTACTCATGGTACTGTCAAAGGTCGACTTCGCAAGGTCAGCATAATTCACTGTTTCCTCTTGATATTGGCGCGCTGCTTCCTTCAATCGAGATTTCAAGTTACGCCCTGCCATCTCCCATAGCTTTTGTTGGGCTTCAACTAGGTTCTTCTCAATCTGTAGACGTTGCGTAGCCGTCATCTGTGCATTAGCTAGCTCGTCCTTCGAGTAATCGATGTAGGCTTGCAGTTGTTCCGCTAAAATGGCATCGGACTGGTCCTGTGTAAGGTGGCCAAGTTTCACCAGGTTAGACTGATGATCTAATGCTTCAGTCGTTTGTGTGTAGGCAAGCTCTCTGATTTTCTGCTCAGTATCGGCTACGAGTTTCAATCGTTCCGACTCTGCCTTCTTCTCAGCGAGTTTCTTATCGCCTACAGCCTTGGTGTACTCACGAACGTTATCCTCAATTTGAGCCTTTTGTGCATCGGACTCAGTCTTGATAAGTTGGAGTCTGTCCCCTGTACGTTCAAGGTCAAGTTTCGTAATATCCTCATTCATCTTGCGAACGCGGATAGTTTGATTACGCTCCGCCTCAGCAAGTTTCTTTTGATATACTTCTTCGTTCTTGGCCCTTGCCTCGGCCACTAGGTTGGAGTTGGCCAACGCTTGCGCGTTAGCGTTCTTAAGGGCATCTGTAGAAGCCGATACGCTTGCAGATGTGCCTACCAATTTAGCAGTATCTACATACCCAGTAACCGCCCCGAAATCACCTTCAACGGACTGTTTAGCAACTACCCCTGTGCTAGAATTAGCACCAGTATACCCTCCGTTGCCGTCAGAGATTACGATGTGATTATCTCCAAGAACTACGACGCCATCGCCTGCTTGAGGTGTATATCCATCACCCGCCGGGTGCCATGCGCCCGCAGCCGCTGCCGCGTCCATAATGGAAGGAACATAACGGGGTACGTCCTTTCCAAAGGTTTCCTTGACGGAATCAGCGAACAACTTGCCACAATCCGTAGCCCAAGTACCATCGGCTCCTAGTGAATAAGCCTTGCCAAGTTGAGCATTAGCTGCAGCTAATACACCGGAGGCTTCACCACTACCCCCACCTACACTGTTAAGCCCCGCTGCGGAACGAATAATATCTCGAATGTTCTTATTGTTCGATTCATATTGATTCTTAGCGTTAAGCTTATCGATTTCGTACTGACTACCGTCAATCTCCAGCGATTGGAGCGTTAGGCTTCGAATCATATCGTTAAGACGTTCCACGGAGCTAGCTAATTTTTCAGCCGCTTGTTCTGCTTTCTTAGCTGCAGCTTCTTGGGCCTTCGCCGCTTTGCCAGCTTCCTCATTAGCCTTATTAATAGCTTCGTTATTCGATAGACCATTCTTAGCGTTCTCGATTTCCTGGTCTAACTTGGCCTGTTCTTCTTCAGCTTTCTTCTTCGCCGCATCAGCCTCTTCCTTAGCTTTCATAGCTGCGTCAATTTGAGCGCCTTCCTCCTTAGTGGCTAGGCGGTCATTCTTAATAAGTCCGAAGAAGGAGCTATCCTCAACCCAGTACCGTCCGTCGTGGTTCGCCATGTAGGCTTCACTTGTACCCTTATCGGAGTTCATGTTCCGATGGGCCTTCATACCATTGACTTCAACACCGAGGTCAGTACCTTTGGTACGTTCCTTGTATCGATAGTCGAGCAACGCTTTACCCGCCAACGCAATAGCACTGGCCAAAGCTACCCAAGGACCTGCAGCTGCTAATGTGGCAAGTCTCATGAATTTCAAGGCCGTCGTAACGGACTGAATTACAGTAACAGCGATACCAGCTTCAAAACTAAATTTCACTACCCCCGAGATAGCTTCCTTCTGTTCAGAGGCCATACTACTATAGGACTTTGTTAAGTCGATAGCCCATTGCGTGTAATCCATAATCACTGGCAACAACTCTTGGCCAATCATAATGGCCAAACGCTTACCGGTCTGTTCCATGTCCTTTAATTGGCGATTAAACTGCGCCGATTTCTTAGCCGCTTCATCGTCAATAATAAGGCCCATAGCACGTGCCCGGTCCTCGACTTGCTTCATCGCCTCTGCAGACATATTCAACATGCCATGGAGTTGGTACCCGGTTTTACCGAACAACTCCATTTCAACGCGAGTTTTCTCCGCGCCGTCCTTCATGCCTCTTAGGCGTTCTTGGATAATCTGGAATACTTCAAGAGTGTTCTTCCCTTGAATCTGATCAATACTAATTCCTAACCGACTGAACATATCGGTCGCAAGATTCCCCTCAGCCGAGGCCGTTTGCATTTTATCTTGAGCGTTTGATACGGCTTTCGCGAACTTAGCAAACGCCGTGGTGCTTACGTCGGTAGCTACGCCCATATAGTTGGCCACGGAGATAAAGGTACTAGCTTGCTCAGCAGTGGCACCTGTTAAAGACTGCATTTTCTTAACAGATAAATTCCAGTCGAGTGCCTCTTTTGCAAGCTTTGAACCTAGACCGGTAATACCGGCACCGGCTCCAATGGTCAACATTTCAGTTTTTAATTTCGCGAGCTCTGCAACTGTACCCTTAGAGGCGGCTGCGATTTTCTCTAAACCGGCTTGCGTATTCTTATCGGTCAGTTGCACTACGATATCTACTACATTATTCGACATCCTTATTCATCGCCTCCATTTCTAATCCCTCTAATATCCACATGAGGTTGAATAACATCGGTCCCAGGTTGATATTATTCATTTCCGCAACGGTGCGGATGGCCGGATAATCAAATCCTGCTAGCCCTCCTGTGTGATATATGCGTTGACTGCGTGATAGGGTATACAGTTTCATAGCCAATTTTGTACCAAATAATAGGTGCGGAGGATTGTATTCACACTCCGAACAGTCGAAGGACTGCCGGGTGGCGGATTGTAACTCCCTACACCCTTGGCAATACTTCGGACGGTCAGAGGACATCCACCCCCACACCTCTTTTAGTTTTTTTCCGTTGCATCTTGTACCTGGAAGGTAGCGGTAATAACTTTGCCTGCAAAGTCCATAGCTTCTTTGTCAGATACAGTATTAAGGTCCTCATCACTGAGGCCATATACATCCATCAAGATGAACCGCATAATGTCACGGCTACGAATGATACCTGCTAGTTGATTATCTTCTTCGACTGGACAATATACGAAGTCCAATCCTGCTTTAATCAGTAATTCACGTTCAGACCATGTGAGGGCTCTTGCTTTTAGTTCCTTACCTTGAATCTTCATACTTACCTCCTATTAATATGCTGCTTGTGTATTAGTTAATTCGAATAGCACGGCAGACGCCTCAGCATCATCGCCGTAGTATGCCTTGAATGGCATTTCGATGTTAACGCCTTTAGGACCATCGATACCTGGGGAGTTACGTTCGTAAATCAATTCAGGTAATTTGATAACCAAGGAGTTAGCACCTTTGGTAAGTGTCAATTCAAGGCTAGATTCTGTACCATTTACGGCTTTATTCAAAAGGTCCATATTTTGGAAGAACGCTTTCAATGTGCCAGATACGCCGACAATACCTGTATCGATATAAGTTCGGAACCCTTTATTGCCGATAGCGTAGGAATCACCATCTAATCCGAAATCAATGTTAAGACTTAGGGACAATACGTTAGCAACTGTCACGCCACCTTCTTTGATTGTGGCTTCAAGATTTTCAAACGGCGTAAATGCAATTTGAGTAGGTGCTGTATCAAATGGCACTGCTGCCATTGTTTCCTTACATCCCATTACGTCGATAGTGGCTGTTAACTCGGAGTCACCGCCAAAGTTAAGCGCCATCTTATTCATGCGAACACCGCTGAATTGTTGATATGTACTAATATCCTTATAGCCTTGCTCGAATGTAGCGGATGGCATATCCGGACCAATTTTGAATACATGCTTATGTGCGGAGCCTGCGCCAGCTGTAGAAGTTGGAGCCCCGAAAGCGAGTTTCAACCAATATCCGAAACCGATTACATCGACTGGAGGTGTAATACTACCGGATGCATCGATGTTACCTCGGCTAGGTGCCGCAGGATTACGTGTACCACGAATTACATTAGAATCATTTAGATTTTGACTTGCTTTTAGAGAGGAACTAATGATTGGCATAACCACGCCACCGGTGGACGGTGTAACACCAAAGTCAGTTTCAAAAGCCATTGTTAATTTGGATTGTGCGCCTTGCGCACGTTTAGCTACTGCCATGTTATCCTCCTATTAATATTCAACGTGACCGCCGATTACGTGCGGTATTTCTATTGTGAATGTGGCCTTGCCTGGATACACAGGGCGCCACGATACATTATCCGTTTCATAGTCAATGTTAATGACTGGATAATTAGGGTTGACGGCCATAATACATTCAATGAGTAGCTGGCCAAGTTCATCGGTTTCAAAGGCCCCCGTATAGGTAATGACACGGCCATTACGCTCCGCTTCCTTCCTATGTACGCCCCATACGAGTTGGAGCGTATACGAATAGGAATCCGCAAGCCCCTCGGACTTTGAGTCCATAAGGACTATAACGCATGGGCAATCCTCCTCGAGGGGAGCCCCTGCATCGTCATACCCTACGAATATGGATAGGTCCTTACCGTACTTTGCTTGACAGAACTCATTGATATGATCATTATCCTTAATAGCCTCAACCCAACGATTCGCAATCACTGCGAGTGGAATTGTTTGCATAACTACCTCACTTTGTATACTCGATTACTGGAGCCCCATGAGGTATTACCTAGTGCGTACTCACCGATTTTCTTTTCAAGAAACGGTACGAGTTTAGGTTGAAGGGCGTTGCACATCGGACCGAAGGTTTCACGAGGTTTAATGGTGAAAGTCGTTTTCCCCTTGGCCAACTGGAACCCATGCGCGAATAGTTTCTTACGCATGTTCTCTGTTATTTCCTTGGTGTAGCCCTTTTCAATCTGTTCCCCTAATTTCTTAGCTGAATTAGATAGCCATCCAACTTTGACCGATTCAGACTTAGCGTCGTACTGGTACCCTACGGCTCGGTACATTTTGCCAAGAGGTGTATATCCAACTGTGCCGGCTTTTACGCCACTCGCAATCAGTTCATCTCGAGACTTATGTGTCCAGCCTTCACGGTCAGCCTTACCACCTTTTCTGTAGGCTCTTCTAACTTTAGCGCCGAATGCAGCTTCGAGTTGTGCCCGCATAGCCGGTGGCATGAAGCTAGCATATTTCTTACCGCCTGGCGCTCCGGATTTAATGCCCTCCTTGATAGCCTTGGACATCATGAACCCCATCGACTTCATTGCCTTACGCATCCAATCGGGTTTCGTTTTAGCAATAAATTCGAGATACGGTGTAGCCCCATCATTAATAGTGATAGGCTCATTACTCATGGTCTCACCGTCCTTACGTTGGCCACGATTTCTAGGCAGTGCATCTTATCGTCGCTATCAGAGATATGATCCACGTACCACTTCTTGCCGTGGATGTAGATTTCATCCTTCGCCTTAGGTAGCGGTATGTCTTTGGTTCGTATCCAAATTTTCGCCTTATCAGCTAATCCGGTTACGAATCCCGAACCCTTGCCATCGTACTCACCGATTTCCACGCTCGCCTTGATGGTCTTACCTTCATATGTGATTTTCTCACCAAATGCCCCCAGGAGGACGTTTTCATCGTAGGTATACATATTTGTACCTCATAGGTTTAACGGGGGCATGTGGCCCCCGTTATCCTCATAATATAGCTATTGACTATGCGCCAACTTTGACAGCTTGCACTAGCATAACGGTAACTGTATCTTGTGCAGCAGTTTTAGGTGCTACCGCGATACCCAATGGTTTACCACCAGTTTTAACAGCTTTGTCTGTATCAAAGTTAACTACATCACCGACTGCAAAAGTATCAGCTTTATTAGCCGTTACTTTGAATACGCCGGTTACTTTAATGGCGCCGACTTCACCGACTTTTAAATCTGTGATAGCCACACCGTGAAGTGCGCCAGCTTCTACGATATTACCGGCTTTGACTTCTGCAGTTGCAGTAATGTCAATGCGGTCAGTTTCTTGTACGAATTGTGTCATCATATATCGTTACCCCCTAATTATTTACCAGCATTTTTGTAAAGGCCACGGAAATCAAGTGCACGTACGCCTACGTCCAATGCAACTTTATATTCGATACCATCTACATCGAAGCCTTGACGAGTTTCTAAGCGTGGAGCTTCTACACCGTTCAAGAATGTAGTTTCAATAGTATCGTGTTGAGTTGCATCCGCTACTAAGTACCATGCATCTGGGTCAGTGATTTCTGCGTCAGCGATAACCGTGAATCGACCTTTGTATGGGTTAACCACACCGGAGTTAATTCCTGCCACGTCTGCGGTGGAGTTCATGAGTTGGTATGCTACCATTTCAAGTTCAGGTGGAACGATTAAGTATTTAGGTGTGATGTTAAGTGTAGCAGTTCCTTGGATACCCTTTTGACGGCGCATAGCAGTAACTGCTTTAGCAATAGCTTTAACGGATAATGCTTCGCCTGTGGATGCAACGTTACCGTGTTTGCTGTTAAACAATGCAACGCCATCGTCCATCACTACGTCACCTGTCAATTGTGCGTATACCATTTTGTTCACCAAGCGTTTAGCTGCGGAACCAAAACGAGTTGCGATAGCGGAGAACATACCAAGGTCATCATTGATGATAGCTTGACGAGTTAAGCTGAACAATTTGCCGTAAGTAGCAACTTTAGTACGTGCGGAAGTTTCACCGAATGTCATAGCTTTGAATTGGCTACCTTCTGGAACTAATTCCAAATCACCTGCTTCAGATAATGCTACGCGTGTAGCTTCCTTGAAGTCACGGTTAGAGCCTTTACCTGCCCATAATTGGTAAGTAGTTTCTGCTTCGTTAAAGCCGGTCATTACGGATTTATTTGCTAAGTTAGACATGATAGCAGGGAATGTGGATGTGGAGTTAATAGCTTCACGGGCCAATTCCAAGTTATCGCCAAAGTTAGCACGAAGGCCTTCACGTTGTAATGCTTCACGCGCTAATTCAACTAAGGAATGTGCACGTAATTCGTTAGCACCTGGTGCCGGTTCATCTACTTGAATACCTGCCGCCATTAATACTGCATCTTGTGCAGCTGCGCGGAATTTATCGGATTCGGATTCGCCCATTTTAACGGACACGCCCGCATTGCGTGCACGTAATTGGTCCATAACCATTTCACGTGCTTCGTCAACGGATTTGCCCAATACAATTGCTTCGTCTGCGCCTTCTACATCGAAGTCGCGGAACATAGCTGTAATTTCGGAAGTACGTTTACGTTCTTCTTCCATAGCTTTCGCCAATTGTTCCTTTGTGATACCGCCTTCAACTGGAGCGGATTTCACTTCTGGAGTTTCAGTCAATTTTTCTTTTTCATCCATACCTTTTTGTTCCTCCTGTGTGTCAATACTTGTATGAATTTGAATATCATCTGCACTGCGCCCTACGCCGACCGTAGGGTCTGCAGGTACGGATACAATGCTGATTTCTAAAGGTTCCCAATCCGTTACTACATATGTGTCCGGCCCTTTGAATCTGCCATTACTGGATACAGAATCTTTCTCATCAAGCGCTTCATAGCGTTTAATAGAGTATCCAACACTAACACCTTGAAGCGTACCGGATTGGACTTTCTTAAAGATGGCGTCGGATTGTTCATCTTCATCAAAGCGTACTAGCGCTTTACCTCGATTATCTTCAATCCACACCTTTTCAATGTGCCCCACGACCGCATCACGATCATGGTTAAATAGCACGGTGCCTAAGCCATCGTTAAATCTATCGAGATTGATACATTCTTCATCATGGCAAAGGATTTCATCGCCGAACCAACGGCCATATGGCGTTTCGGAGGAGAAGGAAAGTTCTACCGTCCGATTGTCGGAGTCGACTTGGTCAATCGTAGATTCACGGCAATAGTTACCATAAATGCTACGTTTTTCATTTTCGTCCATTGTTAGCCATCAGCTCCTTCCTGTGATTGTTGGACGTTATTATCACTATCTGGGTCCATCAATGGTTGCAACTCACTGGAATAATCAAGTAACACACCAAGCTCCTTGGCTCTATCCTGTTCGAGTTTTCGTTGTTCAAGAACTTCCTCCCAATCGCGCCCAGATGCTGCGCACACATCCTCTAAGGTTGTAAGGCCAGACTTGATAGCTTCCTTATTAGCCGACACTTCCTTCACTGGGTCTATCCACGACCAGCCTGGTGCAAGCCAAGATACTTCTTGGTACTTGTCCTTATTCGCCAAGTAGTCAGATGGTAGTTCACCGGCTAGGTACAATGCGTCAATAAAGGCTTTCCAAATCGGCATACAGAAATGCGCGATAACAAAGGTTTGCCATTGTCGGAAGGTCTTTTGGTCCTCTAACAAATTTTGCCTTGCTGCTGAGAAGTTACCAGATATATTACGAGCCACGATATCCGCGCTCATTCCTAGACCGGAGGATATTCTCCGTGTCTGAGTTGCCGAGTATTCGCTTGCAGTTCCTGCGTTACGTTTAGGGTCTGCAAATTCAATGGATTCACCAGGGCTAAGGTGTCTAACCATGCCTGGTGCTAGTGTCATATTAGGACGCCCTTTACTATCCCTAGGTAGCACCGCCGTTTGACGTGCTGAATTTTGAGACGTTATGAACGCGCTATAACATGCTGATACACGTGCAGCGATTAAGTCTGCGTCCATGTATTCATCAATATCGTGGATACGGCGAAGGACTAATGCCAGGTGACTCATCCCTCGAAGTTGAGAGGTACGAGTAGGCTTGAATAATAAGAACGCCTGGTTAGTAGTTAGCCGTAATGCGTCGAAACTGCGTAACCCCATTGGATCGCTTTGATATACGTGATACGCAACTGGTCTCCCATATTCGTTAACCTCCACGCCGTTGATGATGTTATTCTTACCATGTTGTAAGCTAACCGCCCCGATATTCTCCGCTTCAATCAGTTGAATTGATAACGGAAGGTATTCGCCTTGTGCTGTTTTGTTGACTAGAATTTCGCCATCATACAGCATCCGTCGTAGTGCGATAGACTGCAATTCGTAAAAGTTAGACAGGCCTCTGACATCCGCGTTTTCAGCGTCAGTCCATTTGTCCCATGCCTTTTCGATTTTGTTGTTAAGGTTTGTATTTAACTTACCTTTACCGCTTCTTACCTTCGCCTGTGGCTTAATTCCAACACCGATAACATTACGGATCAACGCCGTAACTACAGACTCAGCTAAGTCGCTGTTCATTTCAGCTGCACGAGCTCGACCTCGAATAAGATCACGTGCACCGGTGGCCAACTGCTCGGCGGTGCCATAAGCAGGTTGCCAGTCACTACTCAATCGGTCCATTGACGCCGCATCATACTGGCGGATAGCCTCTCGTGCTGCGATACGATTAAGCGCCCTTTCAGGGCTAACCCAACCGATTACCTTATCTAAGATATTCATCGTCCACCCCATGTCACGTATGCATCACTCTGGAAGCCGTTTGCTTCCTCATGAACCCGTTGCATTAACGTTTGTTCACGCGCGTATAACACGGGAAGGTCAATCGCTTTGAACCGCTTACCGCCAATCTGTAACTCGGAATATCCTTTTGTTTCGATATCCTCAATGACTTCACGGATACGGTCCAATTGTTCGTTTACATCGCTCATGGTTCACCTCCTTATCTAAACCAATGGTTCGTATTTCCCATTCCTACACCGTAGTCGATATCCTCGGGTACGGAATTAGATTCTTCGTATTCTTCGGGTTCGGTTAAATACTTCACCCCTGCAATATCTGCTACCGCAGCATTGTATGTACATGTATCTAGCAAGTGATTCGTAGGATGCCCGGTGAGTGGTTTCCACTGCACCGTAACTTCACCCGTTTTCACATTGCGAATTTCTTGTTTTTCTTCCGACCGGAGATGGTCGGTATATTCTTGAGGACAATCCTTGAACAGATGGATTGTGCCTACTTCATCAGTTGGCCGTACCATCCGAGCAAATATAAAGTCCTTCCAGTAGTCCGTATTAAGGACGTACAATTTAAGGCCTCCGATAACGCCCTTCTCAACACTTGACATGGAGTACGGCGCCGTTAGGGTCTTATGATTGGACGAACCTTTGAGCGGAATACATATTTCGGGGAACCTTGCACAGAATTGGTACACCTCGTCCGTTCTGAAGCCTGAGTCAATGCCCGCCTTCATCACCTGTCTAGGTTCGCCATACTCTGTCGGATATTCCCTGTTGACTATGATCTCCTCTAGGTCCTCCCAAGTACTAGCTTGGCCATAGTCGATGAGATAGGACTTCACGCCTGGCGCGTAGGCCCTAACCTCCCACCAGAAGTGGTCAAGTTGTACGTCAACGCTAGCGATAAGTAACGTTGCCTTATCCGGTACTACGCCACGCTCATAGGTTGATTCCGTGAAGTGTAGCGTCTGCGTACTTTTCGTTTTAGCACTGCGCCAAGGTTCTGCTAGCCAAGAATTGATAAAGTTCATAAGTTGGTCCGGAAAGTCTTTTGACGTAAAGAACTCGTACGCAACTTTTCCAAAGGCTATCCATGGCGAATACAAGGACGATAAGTGGTAGCCAACCGAACGCACTCGACAATCTGGTTCGTTTTCGGTTCGCCATTCTCCGTTACGGAGCATATCCATTTTGTGCTTATCGTGAATCGCTTTCTTACAATGCACGCATTCATAATAGGCGGTGTCCCTGATGCGGTCCTTATTGCCTTTAGCCTCATCGGGCCATTTAATCTGTTTGAACACGAGTTTTTGATACTCACCACAGTGTGGGCACGGTACGTAGTACTCTTTCTGCGCATGAGCTTGCTTGAAAGCGGTCCAGATATTGCCATTTTCGACTGTTGGAGTTGATACCATCACGTGTTTGGCATCAACGAACGTTTTAGTACGTTCTGTGGCCAGCTTAATTGGATTGGCTTCCTTGCCGGAGAATACCGGGTACTTATCAACTTCATCGAAGAACACATACTTGATAGCCCTTGACGCTAGACTCGATGGAGAATTAGCACCGGACAATACCATGTAGTTTCCTGTGTTGAAGTTGAGTTCTAACTTTGAACTTGCGTTTTCGTTGTACATGTTGGCCAGCGGTTCTGTGTTCGTGATCATTGGCTGAACACGTTTTTCACTGTTGAACTTTGCCAGCATATCTGTTGGATATACCATCATGACAGGCGCCTTAGATTGATGAAGCGCGAACCCTATCATGTTGAGTTCAGCTTCCGTCTTACCAATCTGTGCACCGAAGCACAGTACAATCGATTCAATTAAATCGTTGTTGAGCATATCCATAGGCTCTCTTAAATATGGAGTACGGTGCGTGTGCCAGGGTCCGGGTTCTGCACTAGTGCTTGGGAGTACTCTGAACTTATCGGCCCATGTGGAAACGGTGTACCGCTCCGGAGGCTTGAAGGCTGCGAGTTCTTGCGCCGTCCACGTAAACGATGTACTAGAATCGTGTGATGAATTGTAATGACATTGTTTATTCGGATTCTTAGAATTTTTAGAATTAACTTTTCTTCGCTTTCGTGTAGACGCCGTCGCGCGCGTAGCTTTCGAGGTACTCGTTGACACACTCATTCACCGTCCTCTCTACAATCACCCTTGTTTCTGCATCTGGAAATTCTTTGCTAACCGCTTTGGGTAACAGTCCAAGGGATGATTTCAATTCGTTAACGCGTCCAGTCCATTCCCGAGTTACGTCCTCGACCGCAATATACTGGCCTTCAAGAACTTCGTTCATTCGCTTTTCGCGTTTCGCTTTGGCTTCCTTGTAGTCCGCCTCGGCTTCGAGTTTTCTTTGAGCTGCGGATTTCGTTCCGTCCTTATCCTTTGACATTCCAAGCCATACAAGAACTTCACGAACGTTCCACCAACCCGTTGCCACCTTCGGCATACCTGCACGATTGTGGCGTGATATCATTTCCGGACCGAGGTCCAGAATTTGGCATAACACTTTTGTGGTGACAATGATCTCGCCGTTGTCATCGAACTTGACTTTGGGTCTTTCCGTGGCCATTTTGGACCTCCTTCCGTAAGTGTCTATTGGTAGGGTACTTTCTACTCGAAAAAATTTTTCACATGCGGACAAACATCGCGCGGAGGCGACCACCGGCGATTTTCCGTCGAGGAAGTACCTTTTTATTTCAAAAATTTTAAAAATAATTTTAAATCTATTTAGGGTATTTCTTTTCTCATTAAAGCTAACAAAAAGGACTACGCGGTTGTTCGTAGTCCTCAATGCTTCGCTTCATGTTTGGGCAACTGCCCAGGAGAGAAGTGTAAGTACATGAAAGGTATCACTATGAACTACCCTACAGTGCGTGGACACGGCGCTCGTTTCCGTATCCACACCCATAAGGTAACACAAAGTGCAACTATCATTTCATATCATGTTTTAGAAATTTTCAAAAAGTTTACAAAAAGACTTGACAGCCATCTTACGTATGCGGTAGACCTGTGGCTCGCTGTAATGCATCGCCTCAATGACGTCCTTCATGCCAAGGCCAAAGTAGTAGCGATACTCAAGGAATGTACGCTCACAATCGCTCGGCACTTGATGGATGATAGCCCATAGCTCATACCGTTCCCTTGATAGTTGCCTTGACTCTTCAAGTAAATCACGATATGCCGTCTTAAGATTTAGCTGTTGCTCTTCGGTGATAGGGTACTCACTTCGTGCTTCTTGCTCCAGTCGTTGCAGATGCGCCTCGACGTCAGTTAGTCGCCTATGACTATCCATCAGCCTTTGCAGTTTACTTATTCCAGGATGTGTCCCCTTACTCGTACGTTTACCCATACGTTCACATCCTATCAATACTATCCTGTGTCATATGTAATCCATCCCTTCTACAATCTTGTATAGCTCATCGACCTCATCCTCTATTGCTTCCAAGGTATCAGTAGCTTCGTCCCATCGCTCATCGTGATACCACGGATACGAATATGTCTTATCGTCGAACTGGTCATTACCTGCTTCCTTGTATTCACGGATAACCTCTTCACTTCGTACGTATGCCATCTCGTATTGTTCTTCCAAGTAGTTGACATATCGGACAGTGATTATGTATAAGTCATCCAGGTAATGCCCATGGTCGTGTAGCAGCTTCTCGAAACTCGCACTGGTATGCATAAGCTACTCCCCAGTAATCCAACTTAAGAACACGCCTGCCTTCGCTAAGTCCTGAACTTCTTTCGCCGGATCCTTACGACCTGCTCGAAGGGAATACTTTAACGCGTTACCCTTACACCATCCTTTGAACTCTTCTTGTGTCAATACAGCACGAATGACGTCAACACTTTCAATGGTTAGCCCTGGCAATGTGTAATGCGATGGATGATGTACCGCATCGTTCATCGTCTCGATAAGCGTACCATCAACTACAGGTACATCTATTGTCAATGTTTCTGCTACTTCCGGCTTAGGCTCAATCTTGCCGTACTGCTTAGCTTTATCCTCTTCCGTCGCTACGGATACTGTTGGCTTTGCTTTAGGCTCAGCAGGTTTCACCTTAGCAGTTGCCTTTGGCTCATGCTTCAACGCTTCTCGACATTCCGGACAGTTGACAGCAGGTCGACCTTTGCCCGTTTGTTCGAACGCCTTACCGCACACCTTACAAATAGTCATCTTAGGTGATGGCTCTGGTGTAGTAGGTGGCGCTTCTGTCTTTTTACTATCTTTTACTGACTCCGTTCTGTCTCCCCTGTTAATGATATTCATGATATCGTTGAACCCTTCCTTACAGGTAGGACACTCTTGTTCGTTACCGGTAGCCTTGAATAGGCTTCCACAAGTCTTACATATTCTGCTCATCTTGTTATCCTTTCACATATTTATCAATCCGTGCCTTCAATGACTGAAGGACATATTCTTGTGCTTCGTCTTTCTTCTCTAAGGCTTCCATCATATCCTCGTCCCGTGTACCTACGGATATAAGGTGATGGATGATTACCTTTTCGTTTTGTCCTTGACGATGCAAACGCTTGTTCGCTTGTTGGTATAATTCAAGGCTCCAATTAAGCCCGAACCATATTACATGATTACCACCATCTTGTAAGTTAAGCCCATATGCAGTTGATGCGGGATGTGCTAGTAGTACGTCAATCTTGCCGGCGTTCCAATCGAACTCTTCATCGGCGCCTTTTAATTCACGGACACGCAGATCCGTTTTTGCTAAAGCTTCCTTCAACCTGGTGCAATCATGCTTAAAGTTGTAGAACACTAGTGCCGGCTTACCATGTAGCTGTTCGATAAGCTCCATGAAGGATTCTATCTTGCAATCATGAATTTCATGGACATTCCGTTCATCATCATACACGGCACCGTTGGCCAACTGTTGGAGTTTGTTGGATAAAGCTGCCGCACTCATGGCGGTGATTTCTTCATCCGCTCCGAATACTTCAAGGACGGCATCACGTTCCATGCTTTCGTAGGCTTTCTTCGCCTTAGCATCTAAGACTACCGGCACCGTATCGTACACAATCGGTGGTAGGTCTAAGTAATCGCTAGCCTTCATCGAGATACATAATGGCGCTATGGCTGACATAATCGCATCATCCGTATTCGCCTTTGGTTTGTAGCTATAGATCACATCACGACCTCGTTGGTCCGGGTCAAAATAATGTTCTCTAAATGCGGTGTATGTCTTACCTAATGTTTGGCCACGGTCTAATAAGTAAACCTGGGCCCATAGGTCAATCAACCCATTCGGTGATGGTGTGCCGGTTAACAGCACCATTCGGTTGATATGGTTGTACATATTCGATAAGTCCTTGAATCGTTTGGCACGATGAGATTTAAAGGAACTCGATTCATCGACTACCACCATATCGAATGGCCATGCGTTCTTGTAGTAGCTAACCAGCCAGGATACATTCTCACGATTGATGATGTAGATATCCGCCGGTGTATTTAACGCTTGTATGCGTTTCTTTAATGGGCCTAATACGGTGGATATTCTAAGAATACCAACGCCGTCCCATTTGGCCGCTTCACGTTGCCAGGTTGCTTCCGCTACTTTCTTAGGTGCTATGATAAGCACTTTCTTAACCTGGAAGTAGTTGTATTTCAACTGGTATATAGCGGATAGGGTTATGATGGTTTTTCCTAAACCATTCAACCCATATCCAGGAACAGTCCTATCTTTTGTTGCTTAATCACTCGTGAAATACAGTAATCTTGATATGGATGTGGCTTGAATATCATACGGCATCACCTCCTTTATCGTGTGAAGCATGATATCTAACGTGTTCAGATTGACTGCTAAATACCATAAGGTTTTCCGGGCGGTTATTCTGTTTATTATGATCTATATGGTGCACAACTTCCCCTGGCAATAAGGGCCTTCCTAATATTCGCTCTGCCACAATTCTGTGAAGATGCCGACCATGCCATTTCAAATATCCACTTGACTTTCCGCTCTTAAATCTGATAATCCGAAGCTTTTCTTTTACCTCATCAGACATTCTAAACCTATTCATCTTACGATTATATTCACCTAAGTGTGCGTGCTTAGTATACCCGTTGGGATTATGTTTCTTGCTTAAGTGCATACTTCTACATTCGCTAGAACAATAACTATTGCTTGTTACTTTTAGCTGCGACGGGTACCTTAATATGGTTTTCCCGCACCAGCTACATGATACTTCTACTTTCACTATAGCTCTCCTAATCCTTAACCGTGCATCCGTATTTTGCCTTTTGCATTTTGTGACGGATTTTTCGCACGTTAGTCATGATATATGACTGCACATCTGTATTATCGTGTTCCTGAATTTTCTCGTACTTGCTAAGAACTTTGTACAAGCTATAATCGGAACACATGCCATGACAGCCAGGTGTACGCCTGGTACAGTTCTTACACGGAACTCTCGCCATGAATACCACCTTCATTCGTTAGGTAGTCCTTAACGGCGTCAGGGCCGTATAGGATGTAAACGGTCTGCAGTAGGCTCAATAGTTTCTTGCACTGCACATCCTGTAGTTGGCTTAATCGACCTCGGGTCGTTTTAAGCTCCACGAATTGAACGGTACCGTCCGGCCATATCACAATCCGATCAGGCACACCGACATTGCCAGGCGATACAAACTTATAGGCCTTACCGCCCAACTCTCTAACTCCCCGAACGAGTTTCTGTTCGACTAGTTTTTCAAGCATAGTCACACCTCCATTTTGAGATTATCATTTACGCAAGGTAACAAAGTTACGATTTTTTTCTTTACATATAGATACATACCCTATTTAACCCCGTTTAACCCCTATAACGTACTTAAATATATATATTTCTACTACATATATATATAAATGTTACCTTTATATATAATAGGTACTATAAATATAGATAAATACTAGGTTTGTTAGGGTAACATTCTAGGTAACATTCCGGTAACATTCGGGTAACATGGTAACATTCTCAGGTAACATTCTTTTTGAGAATATGGGGGTATTTTCAGGAATGTTACCTTCGAAAATTACATCAATCCGGGTATAATTGAGAATCCTCTTTGGGCTCCATAAGGCCCAAATTTTTTCATCGAATCAAACCTCATTAAGAAAGGGATGTTATCTAAAATTTGATTAAGCTCACGGCTATCCGACTTTTTCATCCAAGATAACGGACGTCCAAAACATTCAACCCATACTTCTGCAGCGCATACCCTGTCACGGAATACTAGCACCTGTCCAGGTACCGCATGTGTGCCTGACATAAACATGTCACGTGCTTTAGGAGACATCGTGCTCCAATTCTCCGGTACTTTCTGTTTCAAGAACTCAGCTACCACCCCTGCTTTAGCATTTCCTTCCATATGGCTTTCACGTGCTACATTTGCAAGGCGAAGCACTTCCTCATTATCTTCAATAATTAAGCTCTCACCTTGGCGGTATCTAGCTTTGGCTTCCGCCCACAGCTGATCCACTTCACCGGGTAAATTCTTAAACACATTTTTCGTTGGTTTCTTTAAACCTAATTGAATTGGCCAGAATCGGCGGTTTCCCGTGATGTCCTTCAAAAATTCATGTTGGTTAGTGGAACCAAAGAACACGCATTGGCGTGGATACTCTTCAGTACGGCGACCATATGCCTTACGGAATACGTCGACCTGGCGTGATAAGAATTGTTTCGATGCATTATCTTCCGATTTAGAGTATCCGGTCATTTCACCGCCTTCAACTAACCAACTATTCTGGATGCTTTCAGCCGCTTCCTTACCATCGAATGTGTTAAGCCCATCAGCATACCAATCCTTGCCCATGAGACGTATAAGGGATGATTTCCCTATCCCTTGGGCACCAACTAATACGGGCATCGTGTCATATTTACACCCGGGCTCGTACGCACGTGCTACCGCAGCAACAAAGGCCTTACGGCCTACCGCACGGGTATACACGTTATCCTCTGCCCCTAGGTAATCGATGAAGATTGTATCTAATCGTTCCACACCGTCCCAGATGAGACTGTCTAAATAATCGGTTACTGGGTTGAATGCGTTTTGTTTCGCTATCAGTAGCACGCTATCAAGGACTTTATCCTTACCGGTGATATCGAAGCGGTTCTCTAAGTACCACTGGATACCACTATCATCTGTGTCAGTCCATATGCGTTTACCGTGTTCCGATAACGCCCATGGTAAGGCACCCATCGCCATATACCGACTACCGAACTTATCGTATGCGATACGTCCCTTGATGGCTGGGTCATGTGTTAATAGTTTAAGAATATTATCACGTGTCTTTTTAAGCCCTTGATTCTCGTTATATTTGAGGCCGGCGGACTTCATCCATTCAGTCTCGAGCATAGCGTTAGCGTCAAGGTCAGTTACATCGGTAGCAGTAGAATTACTTATCGATTCTTGGAACACGTTCGTGGCTGACTCACGCGCACGTTCTTGCTGGATACTGATAGCCACCTCTGAGTCCTCAAAGGCTAGCTTACTCATCGCAAGGAACGATGGCATCTTATGAGGTGGTGTGCCGTCCTTGGCCGTCTCGTCGAGGTCGTGGAACTTATGAAGTCGAACCAGGTCGAACGCGTTTACCAGTTGGCCACCGCACGGATCCGTATTGTGATGCGAGTATAAGAACTTATCGTCATCGTAGATTACGGCACCGCCGATGGTAGAACCCTCGACGTAGGTTAGGCGGTCATTAGAACCATCGACGTAAGCGTAGGCGTGAGGTAAGAACGTATCGATAGCCTCACGGATGCCATATTGCCGACAAAAGGCACCTACGATACCATGCTTAGATAACGGGTCCTGTTGCTTCGTAAGGAGCTGTTTCACCCTAACCGATGTCTCAGAACCTGGTACCTGTGGCCATGACGCCACGTCCCGCCAATCGGTGTACTCCGCTAGGATACCGTCAGCAGATAAGAACGGCTTATCTGCATATCGGAACACATATTGTGCATCACTTGAACATCCTGGCCAGTACATGAGCCTTGAAGCTTCGAACGTAGTCGAGTCCATCATACCGATACCGATTAAACTGGCCACCTTACGAGCGATTGGCTCGTACTCATCCGGTGTCATGGTGCGGTCGGTTGGAATGACTACCCGTAACCGTGGTCGGTGTGGCGTGTGTGAACGTGTACTGTACACGACGTACGCCATACCTAAAGTGTCCACTGTACGCACTACATTATCCGTTTGGCCAGGCTCAATGGCGTCAAGGTCAAGGGTGATAAGGTCCCGGCCTGTGACATTAATCGCCTTACGTTGGAGACCGATTAAACTACCACCGACGAACCCGCCGATGTCCTTTAACTTAGCCTGTGCGGATTTAGGTAGCTGGTGATACTGCTCAACCGTTTCCGTAGTACGTTGTGGTGTACGAAGTCGTTCGATGAACTCGGACCACATAAGCTCTGTTTGAATCCATTGTTTAGACGTGCGACTTTGGCCTACGCTAATTATTAGTTTTTTATCATTAATCATATGGCCAACGCCCTTTCTAATCCTTCATATAATAATCACTGGTGAATCCGGCGGCCGATAGGTGTAACCCTTCAGCCCAGGGAATCGGAGCCCCAAATAACGCGTTAACCTTATCAAGGGTTTTCTCCTTACCCTCGGAAGGAATTTCCATAACCGCTTCATCGTGGATGTGCATAGTAATTGGATACCCCGCTATCGTTAATCTTCTCAACGTAACTGCCAGGCAGTCTCGAGCTATGGCTTGGGTAATGTTTTCGACTAACTTGCCACCATATGTGCTGTCATCCACCCAGGCGTTGTTGAACTGCGCCTTGAAATGGACGGCGTCCTTACCGAATTGGTTTTCCTTGATGTAAGCACCAGGGTAAAATAACTTCCGCCCGCTTGGTAGTTCAATCGTCATGTAACGATAGCCGTATATCGGATCAATCTCTAATCGAAATATAATGCCGTGGTCAAGGCCCATAGGGTTACCCGTGGTTACGGTATACACCGCAGCGTTTTCGACTTGATACCATAAATCACGAATACGAGGTGACGCTTCCCGCCATAATCGGACAATATCCGGAAGTTCTTCTTCCGATAGCCCCATATCAAGTGCTCCCATAGCTTTTAATGCGTTCACACCGCCTTGATATCCAAGGGCTAGTTCTGCGACCTTACCCTTTTGTCGTAGGTGTCCGTTTTCGCCGTGTTTCACTACAGGAACGCCAAACATCGAGGATGCCGAGGCGCAGTAGATATCACCATCATGAGCGAATACTTGTTGGCGCCACTGCTCACCGCTTAGCCAGGCGATAACCCTAGCTTCAATGGCGGAGAAGTCAGCCACACATAATGTCTTACCCTCTGGGGCAATAATCGCCGTACGGATTAATTGTGAGAGCGTATCAGCTACATCACCATATAAGAGTTCTAGTCCTACACGATTACGATGTGTAACGAGGGAACGTGCGACATCAAGTGTTTCGATGTAGTTTCTTGGTAGGTTTTGGACCTGTATCAGCCGTCCTGCCCATCGTCCAGTACGGTTGGCTCCGTAGAACTGTAACACGCCTCTGAGGCGATAATCTGAGCCCCAGGACTCTTCCATCTTGACGTACTTTGATACAGAGGACTTGGCCAGTTTTTTACGTAACGTAAGTACACGTTTGGCCACCTGGTTAATGTCACTCTTAAGAGCACTATCAACGGTATCCTTAGTTAAGTTAGGAAGGTTCGCCCCTGTGTTGGTGTTAATCCAATTGAGGAGCGCCTGTGTAGAATTAGGATTGGCCAGGCGTGTAATTTCCTGGGCTTCCTTTGTAAGGATGTTCGTGTTTTCTTCATCGATGCAAAGGGCGCCGATAACCAGGTCATGGTCGATGAGTACACCGCGATTATTGATTTCAATATCGATGTACCAATCGTTCCATGTCTCATCAGGTACAGGAAACGATGCGAGCCGTTTATAACATTCCATTTCAGTGACTACATCCTGCCGGTTGTATTCGACATATGTTCGCCATTTTTCTGGCTCATGGTGTGGCAGGTTACGAGTTCGACCGCCGTTAGATTTAGTCGGGTTACAAGGAATACTAAAATATCGGATTAATGCTTTACCGGCTTTATCCTTTAATTTATCTTGAGGTAGACCTAGGGCAACGCCTAACTTAGCAAGACCCATAGGATACCCTAAATACGCACCGTGAATCATCGTGCAGTGCCATTGACGTAATGGAGTAACATATCCGGCCTTGTTTAGACAGGTGATTTCAAATTGTGCATTGTAGGCATGTTTAATGACATCCGGATTTTTGAGGTCTGCAAGCACCTCATCCGGTATCGTTTCACCCTGTGCCAGATCCACAACTTCAACCTGGCCAAAGTCATACGAATATGCGAATAGGAGGATTTCGAAATCCTCCGCTTCGACATATTTGTATACACCTGCGCCGATGTCATTGGATGAGAATGTTTCAATATCAATGTTGAGATGGCGCATAATGGCCACCTATTACATTGGAAGGCCAGTAACAGGGTTGATAGCTTGAGTTGCTTCAGCACCACCGAATACATTTGCCGCGCTACCTTGAGGAGCACCGAATACGGATGCAGCGGATGCCGGTTGGCCACCGCCAAGAGGTTCACCATCACGTACCTTTTGTACAGGACCTAAACCGGCGGAGATACCAGAAGATTGGTTATTGTAGAAATAGAAGTTAACCAATACGTTGGCATACATGCCAGAATATACTTGGCCAGGTTCAGTAAGTGGTTGACCTTGAATGTCGACTACTTCTGGCTTGAATTTCATGGATTGAGAAGCGTTGAACACGTAATGACCTTTACATTCAGGGCCGTATTCTTTACCGCCTGGCGTGTAGCCGTCGCCATCGTGAATTGGTGTTTTAGGTTGAGCCGGAACTTTGGCACCATGTTTCACACGAGCATCTGCAATAGCTGCTTCAATAGCTTGCTGAATTGCTTGAACTTGTGCGGTGTCAGATTTAGGCACAAGGATCATCGCGCTATATTTGGCTTCACTGAAATTGTTAGGGTTAGTATAGGGTTCAAGTAAATGAACAAAGGATAAACGTACGTTTTGTAAAAGGACTTCTGTTGGTCTGCATTGAAATGCCATAATTAGTTACCTCCATTATTGGTGTTAAATACTTGCGCCGCACTAGGTTGGTTAGTGATACGTGGGCGCTTGTCCGTATCAGCTACAAGAGTAGGTTTACCAGGATTTTTTACGACCTGGTCTCCTACGAGTTCATTAAATTCTTTCTTGCCGATAGCCTTTTCGATTTGAGTCAACGTAAGAACCTTACGTTCATAGAGGATAGATTCGTCTACCCCACCATTGATAAGGGTTTGAATGGCAGTATCGCCGTCTTGGAACGCTCTGGAGCCTCTGCCCTCTACGGCTTTCCAGCCAGGCACCTCTGCACCGGCTAAGGATTCAGATAAAGCATATTCCTTGATGTCCTTGTACCAGGATTCGATGTCTTTGCCATGTTCTAGGTAAGTACCTAGTTCTTCAAGGCTAATCAGACGAGGGTCTTGGTTCGTGAACACGTGCATCGCATCGAAATGCTCACATCGTGTTCTACATTGAGCCTTCGCTCTACAGAACCCACACCAGGCGCCGGCCTCGAACGTGTGGCCTTCCATTTCGTAGGCCTCTTTAGCCTTTGGCGCGACTACCTCCTCGCCCCATTTACGGAGCTCATCGGAGGACATTTCAAATTCTGAAATGTTGTTCACACGAGGCTGTACAATAGTCATCTTGATAGTATTGAACTTATACAAGAGACTGTAATCGTGCATAGCACCGAGGGCGTATAACATCATTTGCGGGTTGTGATCCGCATCAACTACAACACCTTTACCGTGCTTATAATCGATGATGTGGAGCGTATCACTGGCTAAGATAATGCAGTCCGCCGTGCCGAATCCTTCAGGCACGTATTGGCTAAAGTCAACACGCTTTTCGATGACGACTACAGGAGCGACCTTGTAACTTAACATGATGGACTTGATATACTCAAGGTACACGTCTGTAGTTTCGTCCATTTCTGAAGACCATAACTCGTTCTTCTTGATTTTGTTATACGCCCTGGTGTAGGTACCTTTGGCCATTACCGTAGTATATTTTTTCAGTTTCAATTCGCATAGTTCATGTGCGAGGGTTCCTTCCTTTGCATATTCTGATGTAGTATCAGGGAAGGTCGCCTCTAAACGAGGCGCCCCTGTGCAGTGTAGCCACCTATGGGAACTTGATGCGCTTAGTAGCGCATGGCTAGCCATTAGATTCGAGCCCCCATGTTGCGAAGGTCAACTACGAGATTAGGGAATTGGTCTTTTGGAAGTTCAGGAAGGCTTGCCACTTTGTACTTTTGCATTAAGCCAACGATTTCATTCGTCCGGCCTGCATCCATTAATGGTTGCAATGCTACCTGAATTTCTTCCAAGGTGTATTCCTTAACCGGTGCTACAGGTACGGCCGGTGTAGGCGGTGCCTGTTGAGGTTCTGGAGTAGTTGGTACCGACACGGATGTCGGTACCACAGGTGCTACTGTAGTAGGTTGAGCGACTGGAGCCACCTGCGGAGCTTGGACTGTGGCGGGTACCACAGGAGCTGTGGGCGGTTCTTCCGTCGTAGGTATATTACTGTAGCTAAGGAACAATTTAAGCTCTTCACAAAGGGATACATAGTTTTTTGCTTCAAAAGTAATTCTTATCATGAGGAAATCCTTTCTAGTTAATATCTAAATAATGCCGTTAACATGTAGCAGCATGAGAGCACAAATACCTAAGATGATGAATACGACTTGGCATACTCTAGTCACCCAGGTATCAATCTTAGTAAGTCGATTAGTAATAATCTTGTTACGTTTAGCCTGTTCTCTTAGTGAGCTTCTAACATCCCACGGACTAGGCGGAGCGGTTTTATGTACTTCCGGTGAAATTAACTGCTCTATTGCAGTATCTTTCACTATCCGTTTTCTTCTATTTTTCCGAGCCATTCAATTCGCCTCTAAGATAATTTTTGACTCGGCTTAGTAAAGCCCGGTTTATCAATAAATTCCATAATCGTTCCGCATACGGCTTCTGCAAACTTGTGCGGTGCACAGCTATGATCATGAGCGATTGATACATCTGCACTAGCTAACATTGCGCCAAGTACCTTCTGGTCTGTTAATGTGGTTTTACATGCACAACGGCAGGAGCTATAGTCCTCGCTCAAATCCATATCGATTGATAGTGTATGAGTTTTAGGTTTATTCATAGTGACCTCCTAAATGCGACGTTGCGCAGCAACTTCCTGCGTTAACTCGTCAACTAATCGTTCTAACTTACTGATTCGGCTTTGTGCATCCTTAGCCTCAGTGATGTAATCAGAACCTTTACCTGTCTTAAATGCAAGATTAATGGTGTATTGATTTTCAGCACCCAATGTCATACCAGCACCAATCATCAATCGTTCATTTGGACGGATAAACGCTCCAAGGGCTACGGCGTTGCTGTTACGATAATGGCCGTAGCTAACTGCGTAGCTGACCTTATCGTTTCGGTTGAAATCCAAAGGATGGAGCCCGGCTAAAGCTGCGGAACTTGCCCCCAACTTGTTAATGCGTTGGTTTGTAGTATTGATACGATTGTTAATTTCACCGGCCATATTATATTGGCGGTTTTCCAAAGTCGTGATTCGTGATTCATGGTTAGCTGATGTGCCTTGAAGTGTGCTGATATCAGATGAATTAGTACGCACTTTCGCGCCGAGATTATTAATCTCGTCATAAGCCGCAAAGAGTTGACTACCATTGACCGCGTCCAAGCTGTCAGCCTCAACACGCCCAGCACTCACGTTTTGGAGTTGTCTGTTATATTGAGCCACGCCACCTGCACCTGTGCGAGCTTTGGCGCCAAAGGATACAACTGCGCCTGGTTGTTCGCCGGCGAAGATATGACGTGTTCCGTTAAGGTCTACACCGTCAACGCCTACCGCATCATCGGTCACCGAGTTGGTGCCGATAGCAACGGCGTTGGCACGGTCAGCAATTGTATTATTACCGAATGCAACGGCATCAGTGGCTAATGATTTGGCATGCGTGCCGAACACCAACGCGCCTTGGCCGTTAGCTTCGGAATTAGAACCGAATACGAGTTGTTCCTTTTGGGAACCGATTTTATTGTTGTATCCTACTACGGCGGACTGGCCACCAGCTACTGTGCCATTGTTAGCGCCAACCGCGACGGAGTTTTCTCCGGTCACGTTGTTGGAGCGACCAAAGGCCACAGAGCTTTCACCAGATACGAATGCGCCATTACCGATAGCAACGCTATCATAAGATGCAGTTCGTGCCTGGTTACCGATAGCGATGGTGTACTCCACTAGGCTTTCTGCATGCGAGCCAAACGCGAAGGAGTTACGGCCGGATGCTTTTGCATCGTTACCACCGGCGAAACCATTTTCGCCGGAAACCGTATTATTCGTACCAAAGGCGATGCCGTTTGGAGCGGAAACTTTATTCTGAGTGCCCGCGATGAAGGCGGATGTAGCATTTATAGTAGTTGTATTATTAGTGCCAATAATAAGGCTTGCATCACCATTAGCGGTGCCATTAGGGCCTAAGTTACTACCTTGTGCGAATACATTAACCGCTAGCGCGGAGATTGCGAGCGTGGAAACAATTACTTTCTTGTTCATAGTTCAAATACCCCGTATAATATAAGTGTCAAATTATTTTGATGTGGCCGTGTCAGTATTCCCAGTACTGATGCGGTCATTTTCTTTTGGACGTTTAAGAATATCGAAGTCAGAAGGACTACCGATATCAACTTGCGAGTGCGCCCAGGAGTCATAGTCGAATCCAAATTTCTTAAGCTCGATTACGGCTTGCTTCCCTGAAGTGGAACGATCAATAATGCTATTCAATGCATTCCGTGCGGACTTCAACTTACGAATCTCAATTTCGTAAGGTTTGGCCACTTCAAGGACTGCATGCCACTTTTGGCCCTTCTCGGAGTTAACATCAAGATTGTCATACCACCATTCGTGGAGTGGTTTGCACATACGTTTGATGAAGTTATCCGCATCAGGTACTAGCTTATTTGCTAGTGTGCCATAGCCCAGGTCTTCCAAACGTTGGGCGCCCTTACGCGCTTCACGTAAGCCATTAATGACTTTGTGGAACGCTTCAGCAGCCGCTACACGTCCGTCAGCTTCAAGGCTAATGTAGTGTGACTCGAGCGCTACGCTTTCCGCTTCTGTTTGTTCCAAGAGCCGAGCGTTGTACAGACTTCTAACAAAGGTCCGTACGTTGTTCTTTGTAGGGTTCTGCATAGGAACCTCCTTTCTGCTAAATTGCAAAATATACTACTAGGGCTCCGTACCAATTGGCCATCATTGCCCATGTGAGGATTGCCTCACTTAATACTGGCTAAAGTCGAATAGCAATCCGATGTCAACGTTTAGATTGTCGGCTAAGATAACAGCCTTACTAAATGACATCGACTTATTGGTGCCCTTGAGATGGCTGTACAAGGTTGCATAGTGCATCCCGCACATCTCAGCGACGTCTTGGATGGACAAGCCCTTATCAGCTAGCACCTTACGAAATACTTCCGGCTTCATGCGGTATCCAAATCGATTGCCCCAGGTCTTTTGTTGAATCGAACACTGGTCGAATAAGAAGTCCATTCGTTGGCCAAGTCCTTTAGCGACTAACCTGGCTGTGCATATTCGCACAGGTAGATGCTTAGATATTTTGACCAATGTAGTCGAGCTGACTCCAATGGCATCGCCGAAACTACATAACCCGTATGGTGTGTTATCATAGATCAGATTCTTAAGGTCGAAGCTGTTCTTTAACCGCATCATCGGGATGATTGGCTTCCATCTCATCGTTGTCTCCTTTTGAGCCGTCTGATTGTTTGACTTTGCTCAGCCACAATCCATAAAGCTACCCCTAATGCGCATTGCACAAAATATTGAGTAAAGCCTATGCGGTCAATCTCAAGGCTACCGACGGAGCCCATGAGGGTTAATCCGGCTACTAATTTAAGAAATGCATGCATGATTAAATGCCTCCTTGATGTACTCTTCACTTCTCCCTGTTCGAGCCAGGTATGTTTCAAATCCGAACCGGTCAATGACAAAGGTTCGTTTCTTGCCTTTGCCATAGCAGTAGGCGAAGGCCTTATAATGGTTGTTAGCGATGCCCTCTCTAACCGCTGTAAGGGTTAGGCCTAAAACGCTAGCCATTTGTTTCACTGTAATGGTGGGGTTCATAGTAGGATTAGCACCGTTGCAAAGTAGATGATGGCAACGACTAACGTTACAAAGGATAACAGTCCGAGTAGTCGGTTGAACCAGAGGTCGTACTTGGCGGTTTTGGGTGATACTTGGACAATAAGGTTTTCGATGGTATATTCATCTTTTTCAGTATTCATAGTTACCTCCTATAGCTTGCGTATTATATTAAATTACCAAGGAAAAGGGCTTTCCATTTTTAGTCGCTCATAGTCCTGCGGTAGTGGGTGCCATAAAATAAAGTAAATTACATCATCAATAGCTTGATGTGTTAATTCAGTTTCAGATGTCCCATATGCATCTAGCCAATTATGCATTTTAGTCAGAGCCCGAATAGCCGGTAAGCTACTATCTATTTGTCTTTCTGCAAATGATAAAAAGGTGCTTTTGACCATCTCAGGAAACTCAGGTAAGTATGGATAATTAGGCGCGCCCCTATGATTCTTATTCTTTCTAATTTGTAAAAGGGCTTTTGCTTCTTTATTAGTAATCATAATTACCTCCTATACAGGGTCAATACCCCAGTAGTCATCTTCTTCAGATGAATCAACTTGTAAGTGTTCAAGAATTTTGGCGATTGTTCGCACCGATACCGGTCTACCATTACACGCCGTAAGGATTGTGCAGGGTGAAAGCCCGGTCATAGTGGCTAGCTCTGACCGAGATACACCGAGCTCCTTCATCCGACGAGCGAGTGAATCTTGGTACAGGTACGTTACACAAGATTTACGTTTGTTCATAGTGATTGACTCCTTTCGAGTTGCCTAATTAGGAACCTTTTGGTAAAAATAAAAAGTTGCCTAAATAGGAACTATTAGTGTAAAAAAAAAATACATTCGCATCAAGGTCATAGGTTATACACAGCGTACGCATTTCCTGTAATGTGAAGTCTGTGTTGATGCGGTTAAGCTTCTTACTGAAAGTGTTTGGCTTAACCCCTATCACCTTTGCGGCTGCGGTATTAGAAATATCATTCTCTACCATGAAGCTTTTGAGCTTTCGATACGGAGAGATTGCTTTACGTGGTATCACATACCCCGCCCCCTTTCAATATCAAATTATTATATCGGCCTCTCTCGAATGTTGCCGAGTTGCCTTATGAGTACATGATAGCACCGCCAAAAGTTCCTGTCAACAACATTTTTGTGATTTCTCGTAAATTTTAATTGCCTATTGAGGAACATCTGAAGTATAATATAGGTAGGAAGAGGGTTTAAGTGAGGAAAGGTGAATTTTAAAAATGACTACAAAGCTAAATATAAGCTCAAGGCTTAAAGAAGATCAATTAAAATTTAAAATCGGGCAACGTCTAAAAGAACTTCGAACGGCGCAAGGGCTAACCATTGATGCGCTCAGGGAAAAACTCTCCTTGGAAGTTCAAAAGGCCGGACTTGATGTTAAGGGCGATGGTGTATCCAAAAGTATGGTATCCCGTTGGGAGAATGGCAAGAGCCAACCATCCGCTCCTTATATTCGGGCATATGCTACTTTATTTAATGTTGATATGAACTACATATTGGGAAAAGATTTACAATCCACTGACTCTACGGATTTAAGCCATTATACGCTTAAACTTGATGATAAAATATATGATTATGTTAAAACTGACGAAGATTCAAAAGAAGCACGCCGCAAACTGGCCTCCCGATTACAAGAATTATTCAATACCGGGGTATCTACCCTCCCAAGCGATAAAAATTCTATTTTTGTTAGAGCTAATAAGAACTCATTCGAGGAACTTATAGTATCCATGCTAAGAGGATCGTTCCCTTTGGTAAATAAATCTCTGACAGACACATATCGTGAAGTGGGTTCTATAATTGCTACGTTGCTAGATGACCCAGATACATTTATCCGATTTTTCTTGACAATTGGTCAACTTCACCAACGCGGTAAGCTTGATTCGTTTATAAATTTCACCATCGATCAGTTCTACAAGCATACCAAAGAAACTAAAGAGTTTGATATATCAATGGGCTTTCTCAAATATCTAAAATATAGTACAGACTATCAAAAGTCGGGAGAAGAAAATCATGAAGATTAAATCAATTATTGCTATTCCTATTATTCTTATAGTCGCCATAGGTCTCACCCTATTCGCTCTATGGCCTAAGCCGTCTATCGAGTTTAGAAATGAGTCCGTGCTTGGCCATACCGTAACCAGTGTAGTCCTTGAGGACTGGACACTCACATCCGCCCAGGGCGGAGAGAACTCCACGCTTACTTTCCCTAATGGGAAGTCTGTACAAGCTCATTGGCAACTCGTACAGACCGTACCACCTGCACACCGATTCGACATATTCCCTGAATCGTTCTTCTACCACACCATATATGTAGCACCGGTTCAGCCGGAACTTGTTGATTACATCAATGCTAATAAGCCTACAGTTACCTACTACCTCAACGGAGAGGCTAAACAGATTCAATTTAAATAAGACGTAAAGCCCCTATCCGATACTACTCAGATAGGGGCTTAGTTATAGGAGGATATATTATGGCCATGAAACGTGCCAACGGAACAGGATCCGTTTATAAAATGAAACATAAAAACCTTCGTAAACCTTACCGTGCTGTTATCACAGTTGGGTGGACCTCTGAAGGAAAACCGATTAAGCGTTCACTTGGCACATTTGCGAAGCAAGTTGACGCATACCAGGCCTTAGCACAATTTGCGAGTAACCCAGATGCCTTTGCAGAACGTAAGATGACTACCTTTGGCCAAGTATTCGATTGGACGATTGACGAGTCAAAGCGTCAAGGGTTATCTAAAGGGCGTATCCAACATATTGAAATTGTGCGGGACCACTTTGCGCATCTCTTATCACAAGATGTTACTACCTTACGTGTTCCCCATGTTCAATCATTCTTTGATGCCCCGACCAGGAAACAGTCATATCTTCAATCAGTCAAAGCTATCTTGGTTCGTGTGATGAATGTCGGGATAAAGCATGAAGTGCTAACAAAGAATTATATGCGTGATATTATAATCTCAAAAAACGCCCCTAGCACACGCATAGCGAAAGTTTTTACTCCGAGCCATATAATTACACTATGGGAGCATAAAAACGAGCGTACGGCTCAAATATTGCTACTTTATATTTACACAGGACTCAGAATTTCTGAATTATACGGTATTAAAATCGAGGATGTGCATCTAAAAGAACGATACATGATTGGTGGATCTAAAACGGACGCAGGTAAACGTAGAATCATACCAATAGCGGAATGTATTTATCCAATTATATCTGCCTTCTACAGTGAAGCTCAATTCAAACGCTCCAATAGGTTATTTAAATCTCCTAGTAAGACCATATATCGTACTCATTTTACTAAAGTATGCCAAGAACTCAACTTGGGCGAACATGTACCACACGATACAAGACACACGTTTATCACCATGTGCAGTAATGCAGAAATTCCGGAAATTATTGTTAAGCATATTGTTGGCCACTCCACGGCCAGCAATATCACACAAGACATTTACACGCATAAGACTACGAATCAATATGTAGAGGCGGTGAATAAATTACCGACCTACGATGACCTAATTAAGGGTGAGCCACGGGTGAGCTACCGTAACGAAATATAGCGATTTTTGATAATTTTAAGCAAATGAAAACCCAGTAACACGCGTGTTTACTGGGTTTTTATGGTTATTCTAATATCCTCTTTTAATAGTATCACATTTTGTAAATGTATAGCTAGTTAATCACAAATTTTGCCGTACTACCTTCATCACCACGTGTGACTTCTAAATGGGCAGGTATCCGCGTCTTTAACTCAGGTACATGGGAGATCATGCCGATGAGGCGCCCCGATGATTGTAGTTGTACCAATGTTTCCATAGCGAGCTCCAATGTATCAGGATCAAGTGTACCAAACCCTTCATCAATGAACATCGTATCCATATGAATACCACCGGCATAACTTTGAATCACGTCGGCAAGACCTAAGGCAAGTGCCATAGAGGCCAAGAATGTTTCTCCCCCTGACAAGGTATTCGCAGGTCTAGATTGTCCTGTGAAAGCGTCCATTACGGCCAAATCAAGGCCTTGCTTACCACGGCCGCCACCGGTATAGTCTGAACGCTCCAAAGAGTAACGGCTACGGCTCATCTTTTGAAGACGTAAATTGGCTGCATAAACAACCTCATCTAAAATGGCCCCCAATACATAGCGCTCAAAGGTGACATTTTTAAAACCTTGTTCACCCCCATTAGCGAGATCATTCAATCGACTTAAGAAGGCTACCTTCTCTCGGGCCTCCCCCATAGCCGATTCAATTTCCTCTAGTGAAGCAAGTGTAGTTTCTATATGCTGTGTTTCTTTATCCCAAGCCGCTAAATGGCCCACCAATGTATCACGACGTTCTACCGCTGCATCATATACTTCATCCGAAACGGTATCGCTAGGTTTAACCACAGTCTCCGTAGTCTTTAGTGCCGCATCATATACAGCTTGTGCTGTACTAAAGGCCTCTTCCAAGTCATATAACTTAGATTTAAAATTCTCTAACGCATTAAAGTCACTCAACGCTTCTACAAAATCAATTTCACTTAACGATATAGATTGCAATGACTGTATATATTCCCCATGGAGCGAATCAAGATTCTTTTGTTCTTCTTTTACTTGAGAAGATAAGATTTCTAGTCGACCACGTTTAGCACTTAGCTGCCCTCGAGCCTCCTCTAATTGTTTTGTAGTCACTGTTAACTGCGCATCATACTCTTTAATTTCTGATGCTAAGAATGTCACTTGCTTACGCCACAACTCTATATCCGTAGTAGGCAACGACTCTGATAAGGAATCTATTTTTGCTTGTACAGAACTGATACTAATCTCTAGTTCATGCAATGCTTTAAGCAATTCATTATGCGCAAGTTCTGATTTAGCCAACGTATCCTTAGCGGTGCTTAACCTACGCTCCGCATCAGAAATAGTCTTACCTAGCTGTTCAGATTCACCACGTAACGTTTTGAATCGTTCCATTTGAGATAACAGAACTTGTTGAAGCGATGCAAAGTTTTCCTTAGAAAAACCATCTATAGAGGACTGAAGAATCGAAACTTGTGCGTCCATATGCTTAGATAATTCATGCATCCGCCCCACTAACGCATCCCTTTGACCAACTTCATTCGCTTGTTGTTGTAACGCTTTATCACGAACACCTCGAGCAGCTTCAACCTCATCCTTAGTAGGATATAATTCTGGCTTAGTTGCTAAATGAGGATGTTCTGTAGAGCCACATACTGGGCAAGGCTCATCTTCTTTCACGAAAGGAACCAGTTCATACGCGCGCCCTTCTTGCATTAAATGCTCTAGCCGCTCTAAATGTACCTTCGCCTCTTTCACTGTTTTATCAAGAGCTGCTAATGTCTCATCCTTAATGTCGATTTCTTTTTGAACCTGACTAATTTCTTCTACCAACTCAGAATATCTGTGCACATGATTAAGCTGTTCTTGAATAACAGGAACCTGCTCCAGTAGTGTACTATTCTCTTGAAAGCGTTTACGTAAACCCTCAACATCTACTTCTATCTGTTTGATGAGCTGGCGTTGTATCTCTAGGTCAGCTTCACTCTTTTTACTATCCAATTGTTTTACATTACCACGTAGTGTAGATATCTTTTTTTTCAACAATCCTAACTCATCAAACTTTTCAGACTGTTGTTGGAGTTGAGCCAAAGTAGTCCTCTTAGATTGTATCGTCTCAGCTTGAGATTCTAACGCTTCATGAACCTCTATACAGTTAGTCTCATGTTGAGTAGCAGTGTCCACACTTTTTTCTGCATCGGACAGTGCCCGTTCTAATGTTGTTAAACTAGACTGTTTATCAATATATTGTTGATACAATGCATGAACTGGAGATAAGGAATTGAGGAATTGAACCTTTTCACTCAATTGTGTGCGTTCAGGTTCTTTAGCTTTCACCAAATCTAATCGAGATGTAGCCTGTGCTAGAGATTGTTGCGCTTGATTATATAGGGCCCATTCCTTACGCAAGGCATTAAATTGTTCTACCTCATTAACCGCCCTATCTCGTTCTACTACAAGTACATCACGATGTGGTACTCGATTAGATAATAGTTCACGTACATGTTCGACAGTTAGCACTGGAGTCTCTTCATCGTGAGGAATAGACTGTATCAACGCCGTTTGTTTCATCAAATTTTCTTCAATGCCAGCTTTTGCATCATCATAAGCTGATTTAAGAGCCTCTTGTAGTTTTCGATATAACTCTGTTCTAAAGAGCGTATGTAGTAATTCCTCCCGTTCATTTGTAGAGGCCACAAGGAGTTTTCTGAATTCCCCTTGTGGCAATAGAACCACTTGTAAAAATTGATCCTTCCGAAAACCTATGATTCGTTGAATCGTATCGCGAATGTCAGCCGCAGAGGTGGCGATAATCTTCCACTCACCAGCTTTCATTTCATAGACAGTGGCACTAGCGTTCTGTTCGCGCATACCTGTACCGCGTTTTTTGGCTACCATCTGTTTTGGTAATCTTTCAACACGATATTGAGCATCTCCGATGGCAAAGGAAAAGTCTACACGCGTCATCCGCTCAGGTTCCGCAAAATCGCTGCGAATAGCATCAGTTTTACGCGCTTCTCCGCTAGGCTCACCATATAAGGCGTACACCATAGCATCTAAAATGGAGGTTTTTCCTGCTCCTGTGGGTCCGGAGATGAGGAACATAGAATGATTCTCTAATTCGCTAAAATCTAAGGCAACCGAATCTCGATACGGACCAAAGGCTTCTATAGTTAAAGATATAGGCTTCATCTAGTCCTCCTTTAAAATTCGATCCCATACAGAGTTGATATATTGTTGCTCACGCTCTGTTAAGGGGTTCTTCCACACGGTTTCAGCAAACTGATTAAATAATTCACGCTCGTTTAACTCTTTAAATACGGCATCCCCCATATCTACCACAGGTGTTGCTATGCGCCCTGCCAATTCAATGGTCATACATCGGTGATAGACCTGACGCAACTTAGCCATGCCATCCATGATAGGCATCGTATCTAGAAGGCGTGCCTGCACGTAATCATCCTTATGTTTCTTTTGGAGGGCTGTATTATTTAAAAGGTCCTCAAAATAACCTTCCAAGATGACTACATCCCGCTTCGCCTCTACAGGGATTGTACTAATATCTACATTCCCGTTTGTATCCATATCAATAATGGTAAAAGATTTCTTCTGCCCATGTTCATCAAAGGAATACTTCAATGGCGATCCGCTATAGCGAATATGGTCTGCCCCCATCCGTTGCGGTCCATGTAAATGTCCAAGAGCTGTATAGTGAAAGTTTTTAAAAACGTGAGGGCTCACCTGTTCACTACCACCTACAGACAATGTTCGTTCCGAACCACCTACTTCGCCACCCATTACAAAGGCGTGACCGATGGCAATGCTACGCATCTGTTTTGGCACTTGTTTATATAGATAATCACTCCAAGACTGATACATTTGGTCATAATTATGTAAATTAAGTGCGACCGCTTCTTGATCCTTATCATCTACATAGGAAAACAAAGTATCCTCAGCCGTATCCGTATCAACTGGTTTTGATTCACTGGAGCTCAGTCCCAAAGCGTCACCTATACGACGAGGTTCGCTAAACGGCATAGGACAAATGGCCACCCTACCATCAGCGCCTTCAAATTCAAAGGGTTGTAATGCATGATGAGGGGAGCCCCAAATATGAATACCCGATTCACTTAGCATAGATCGTCCCACTTCAAGGCGTTCCGCTCCATCGTGGTTTCCACTCACTACAAATAGAGGGACCTTATAATCCATAGCGAGACGAGTAATGATAGAGTCCCATAATTCAATAGCTTCAATGGGTGGTACCGCCCTATCAAATACATCCCCTGCCAGCAAAATGCCATCGATTTTTTCTTCTTTCAAAATAGTAAAGAACTGATACTCCAACACATGAGCTTGGTCATCTGTTAAGTACTGACCATAAAAAATACGACCTAAATGCCAATCCGCAGTATGTAAAAAACGCATTTCATCCCCCTTTCCAGTTCTCCCTACACCTTATATATTTAGTTTATACCAATTGTTATATAACTCAATTTATTTTGCTTGATTATTGATTATCTACGATAGAGCGCAACATAGCAATTTCTTTAGCATAACCATCTAATTCATTTGGCGTTTCCAAGTAGAATGGCAAATTCGTCAATTTAGGATGTGTTACAATGCGGGCAATTGCATCGATACCGATATGACCTTCCCCAATTTTTTCATGACGATCTTTATGTGCCCCCATAGGATTTTTTGAATCATTCAAGTGAATCGCTTTCAAACGGTCAAGACCAACAATACGATCGAACTCGTCGATGACACCATCTAAATTATTAACGATGTCATAACCACCTTCGTGAATATGGCAAGTATCTACACAAACACCCATGTACTCTTTTAATTTTACACCGTCAATAATACGAGCAATTTCTTCAAAACGAGAGCCAATTTCCGTACCCTTACCAGCCATAACCTCTAAAAGAACCGTGGTTTTCATACCTGGGAATAAGATTTCATTCAAGCACTCCACAATGTATTCGATGCCTTGGTCAACACCTTGCTTTACATGACTGCCGGGATGAAAGTTATACATCTGGCCGGGTAAATATTCCATGCGCTCTAAATCTTCTTTCATGGATTGTTTTGCAAAAGCGCGCAAATCTTCCTTTGCTGCACATGGATTATACGTGTAAGGCGCGTGAGCTAACAAGGTACCAAAGTTATGTTCTTTCATATACGCACTAAGGCTATTCATATCCTCCACATCGAGAGCACGCATGCTACCACCCCTAGGATTGCGCGTAAAGTATTGAAATGTATTGCCCCCAATCTTAGTGGCTTCCTTTCCCATATGTAAATACCCTTTTGATATTGATAAATGTGAACCTATAATAAACATTAAATTTCCTTTCCACTCTATTTTTACTCAAAAACCCCCTGCATCTTATACGCAGGGGGCGTCTGTTAGTGACTTTCTTTTTTTGCACATTCTGGGCATACGCCTTCGAATGTAATTTGTTGTCCTGTAATTTGATAAGCACTAGCTTTTCCAGCAATATCAGCAATAGCATGTAGATCAACATTCATCATATCTTCTACCTTGTTACAACGAACACAGCGAATATGAGCATGAGCTGTTGTATCCCAATCATAATGTGCGCGTTCATCGCCCACTTCCAATACCTTAACAAGGCCAATTTTTTCAAAAATCTCCATTGTTTTGTATACGGTTGCTAAACTCATGCTTGGATGTGTAGGACGCAAGCTATGATAAATCATCTCTGCTGTTGGGTGATTGTGATGACCACGCAAAGCATCATAAATTGCAATTCGTTGAGGGGTTACCTTAAACCCTTCGCTTCGCAAAATTTGTGCGATATCCATAATAATCTACCTTTCTCCACTTGGAAACATATCGGTACTCTATGGTCCATTTTCAAACAATAATTATTATTTATTGTACCATTCCAGTAGATTTTAAGCAATAAAAAACGTGGATTTATGCAATCCACGTTTTCACAACTTATGTTCAATAGCAATCCTACTATGAATATACATTAAACAAAGTTCATACCATATTAGTCTTTAAAGTATGGTTTAAAACCTTCGCTTTGATGACGAGGTTTACGATCGGCTCTAGGACGGTCGCTACGACGATCATCACGACGACGGCTATCACGGCTATCACGGCGGTCACCTTTGCGATCATCACGACTGCGGCGCGGACGATCATCACGACGACGATCTCCGTCACGGTGGCGTTCCCCATCTCTGCGACGGTCACCATCGCGGCGACGACGATCACCTCGACCACCTTCACGACGACGACGTACGCGTAAAGGTTTTTCTTCTGTAATATTTACAGGTGTTGTATCTGGTTCTTTCGTTAACAATTTAAGTGCTGCCGCAATCAATGTAACGGAATCAGTATCATTCAACAACTCTTCTGCATTCACCTTAAATGGTGCCAACTCTTCTGTATTGCCAGCCATTTCAATTAAGCTTTCAACAGCCAGGCGTTGTTGACCTTCTAGAACTTCGCCCAAAGATGGAGCACGACGTTTTGCAATTTTACGTTTTGTTAAACGTTCAATAGCATGAAGGTGTTCAATTTCACGAGGGATAACAAATGTATAGGCTTCGCCTGCCTTACCTGCACGACCTGTACGACCTACACGGTGCGTATAGCTTTCAGGATCTTGTGGCAAATCATAGTTATATACATGAGATACGCCGGAAATATCAAGGCCACGAGCAGCCACATCAGTAGCTACAAGAATGTCAATTGTACCTTCTCGGAATTGACGAATTACACTATCACGTTTTTGTTGTGATAAATCACCATGGATACCTTCCGCCATATAGCCACGTTTTTTAAGAGCTTCTGTTACTTCATCAACACGACGTTTCGTACGTGTAAAGATGATAGCTAGCTCTGGCGCTTGTAAGTCGAACAAACGGCACAACACGTCAAATTTTTGACGGTCTTGTACTTCGATATAGTATTGTTCGATAAGATCCATCGTTACTTGCGTAGGTTTCATACGAATCAACGTTGGCTCTGTAAGGTATGTTTCTGCTAACTCGCGAATCGCCTTAGGCATTGTTGCAGAGAATAGCAATGTTTGGTGATCTTCTGGGATAGCCCCTAAAATTTTGTTGATGTCGTCTACAAAGCCCATGTTTAACATTTCATCAGCTTCGTCAAGAACGACAATCTTAACGTCTTCAAATTTAATAGAACCGCGGTCCATATGGTCCATCAATCGGCCTGGTGTGGCAACAATGATTTGCGGATTCTTTTTCAATGCACGGAATTGACGGTTAATATCTTGGCCACCATAGATAGGCAATGCCGTAATATCCGTATACTGAGCCATTTTATTAAGCTCTTCTGCTACTTGAATAGCTAATTCGCGTGTAGGGGACAAAATCACTACTTGAACGTGACGATTACTGCCGTCTACGCGTTCCAATACAGGTAGGCCAAAGGCCGCTGTCTTACCAGTACCTGTTTGAGCTTGACCAATCATGTCTTTACCGCTCATGGCTACTGGGATAGCTTCCTGTTGAATTGGCGTAGGCTCTTCAAAGCCCATATCGTTTAACGCACGTAGAACAGGTTCGCTAATCATTAATTGTTCAAATTTTTCTAACATCTAAATGTGTTTCCTCCTATCGCGCACGAATTATGCGCGTTAGAATAGTATATCATATTTCGAGGGTGAAAGCTATTACATCAAATGTATTTTCTAATGCATATATTCATGAATCCTAATCAACTATATGAGTAAACATATAATTTAGGTATAATATAATTAAAATAACTTCTAAAGAGCCAACAAATTAATGGATACTCTTTAAGCATTTACAATGTTGCTAAACTTTTAAGAGCATTATAAAAGGAATATACAATGAAACCACTTACTCTTAAACGATTTGTATTATTACCATTAATCATATTCTCCCTCATAATGACAACAGGTTGTCATCTTCTCTCCCATTACAGTGAGGATGAGGTACACCAATATATAAATAAGAACTATCCTAATCTGACCTATCACCTAGAGTCACGAAGGGGCAATACATGGCAAGTCACCTTTGACAAATATCCCCAAATGCCCATTGAAATATCTGAAGTCTTGCACACCTCTGCACCTGTTATACCACAAGTTGAGCGAATACTGATAACCAATATCCCGTTAACAACTGCATTCCCATTAATGAAAAACTATCTAACAGCAGAGGAGTTATCCTATGCTACATACGACACGGCTTCTTTGTATATTGAAATGCCTATCCCCTATGCAGCCATAGAAAACCATGATGTAACAAATTTTTACAATCGAATGGATCAATTCTGCAAAGAATATGCTGCAACATATCCAGATTTCAAAGAAAAAATATATATTAGAGTCATCATAAAACCATCTGATGGTTCTGATGCACCGGAAGAATACAGAAGAATCTTCCGTTTATCCCAATATTAATAAAATAGGTGTCTCCTAAGAGGCACCTATTTTTATTATGTAACAATGTTATCAATTGATACATTAGATTTATTATATGTAACATCATTTCATATTGTCATTAATCCTTATAACCCGTCTAAAAAAATCATAGCCTCCATTTATATAATCACCTACTACCATTTCACTATCTTGAAAGTATGGTGAAACAGGTAAATAGCCCCACACAACACCTAATCCGCCACATATATTACGGCCACCATCTCCACCTTTATAGGAAAATCCACATTCGTCATATACGATTTCTCTACAATACGGATCATCACCTATAATCAATCCAAAAAAGTTTTCCTTTTCTAATGTATACGATCCATCATTATCCATCCATTCCATATGCTTTAAATTCATCGAAAAATCTATATTGTTTCCCCATGGAAAGATAGTTCTACACCCCTTGCCAGATAAATACTCCCACTCTCTTCGTGTAGGTAAAGAATATCCATAATTTTTTATGTCCTGTAACAATTTCTTAAATGTAGACTCTTCATAAAGTTTGCCACACCAATTACTATCGTCTATTTTATATAAACAAACGGTATTGTGAACCATTGTTTCAGAAAGTCCAGCTTTTTCGGCGTTTTCTATCATCTGTCGCCATTCTTTATTTTGTCTTAAGTCCTCATCTGAAATAGGTATCCAACAAGTTTCACTATACTCTTTTTGAACCAATAGTGGTGGTATTACAAACTCACCTTCCTGAGTAAAATTGTGTGTAAAATACATTTCTATATTAGATAGTACTTCTTCATCTTCTAGTATTTCGCTAATCTTTCTTTGAACATCCTCTTCACTAAGGATTTCCTCTTCATATCCCTCGACAAATGGATAGACAAGCTCCGCTAAATTTTCATCATTAAAAATATCCTGCAATGATTTATTTTTAAAATTAAGCCCTAACGTAACAGTATCACCAGGAACAAATACGAACTCTATTCCATCATGTGAGCGATATACTGCCGTATATGTTGATTTTTCAAAAGCCTTAAACTCTTTAAAACATATCAATTCTAAATTATATATTACTGCCAATGTATTTAATAATGCCTTTTTATCAGAAACAGATAACAAATCATATTGAGGATTGTATAATTTATCGATTGAAATATGATTCATAGATTAAATACTCCTTAATTTTCATCTGATACACATATGCTACATTATAATTATTAGTATATATATTCATTATAATTTAGAGAGAGGAAATTATGAACGGAATTAACTGGACACATCTAGTGACACTCACCTTATCACCTGAAAAAGGTAGTAATGAACTCAAAACCAATGGTGCCCTTAATAAAGCCTTACCAATGGGTATCATCGCTTATGTTGTAATGGCTATCTTAACGTATCTTATAGCATGTATCACGATAAGCATCGTAAGCTATTCATTCTTTACCATCTTTTCATTTACCACATTATTGGGTCTCATAGTTAAAGGTTTATTAAAGGCTGTCATCCCAGCTCTACTAGCAAGCTATATCTTTAACTTTTATTGTAATCGCACCTATCCTACAATTAGTGTAACATTCCAAGACACTTTCAAACAATTCATGTACGCTGTAAGTGTATTTGCGGTCCTTACACTAGTACAAAATATTATATTTGTACCATTTATGATGAGTTTGTATACTAATACACTCCCATCCGGTCTAGTTAGAACAGTTATATTCATCTTAAATATGTGCACTTATGGATGGACCGCATTTACATTATTAAAACTATGTATGGCAGAATATAATATGTCTGTGCGAGATACTGCAACAACCTTAGTGGTTAGTATCGTTCCACTCATCGTCATCAACTATATCATAAAAAATATATTCTAGTTCTATGTTAACAAAATTATAATGAATAACTCGAATGGGCACCAATAATTAAATTGGTGCCCGTTTAGTTATTTTCACTAATCGCATATTTTATTTACTTAGATATTGACGGAGTGTTTGATTTTCTAATGGTCCCAACTGTAATGCCTTCCGATTCTTAATTGCATTAATAGCTAATGCTTCAAAGGTATCTTTATCAAAATCAGTTATCCATTTCAGATTAATACACCTCTATTCCAATAATTAAATAACTATCAATATAACTCAGCCAAGAGAATAATGGCAAATAACCATAATACAACACCATATGTCGTATTTGTTTTTACCTTATCAAGACTCACCTTTCCATTATGAAGTAATTTACCCGTTGTACTATAAGGAATCATAGGTCCTGGAACTAACACGGTAATATAAAACTCTAGACTGTGAGTCGTATATTCTGCACCATTTAATAGATACTTAACATCATATCCATAAATAACTGTAAAATTAGGAAGTTCTTTAATAATTCTAGGTGTAACTGATAAAATCTCTACCGGAATACCTTTTCGACGACACCAAAAACGAAATGCAATAAAATATGTACCAAAAATCATGAGAACGATTGCTACACAAAACTGCCATGGATTAACAAACATTATTTCTTATCCTTTCTAAAGTTGGTTTTGATATCCTAAAAATTTAACCACAGTTCGATTTACAGACATATGTGCACCAGTTTCAATACCAATAACATGTAAAGTATAACCACCTGGGGTCGGTGTTATATTATATGACCTCAAAAGATTACAATCTCCCGATACTGATGAGCCAGAAACCTCTTGAATAATTATATTAGGATCAACTACTCTATATCCATTAGAATCTGGTAATAAGAAAGCATTAGTTAATTGCTTCATCCATACAGAAAATGATGTAAAGAAGTTATTAAACTCAGATTATAGGACAAAACGTGTTGTTATTGATACTGTTAATGATATCACCCCAACATTTATTATAGAACCTCCATTTAGTACGAACTAATCTCTGATAGTCAAACATTATACGATTTCCATTAATAACTAAGTTATAGTTGACTGACTCCAATTTTATATTCCCATAAGGAAAAGGTCTATTAAAGATAAAATAGTAAAGATTTCATTTTCCCTGAGACTATATAAATTAACAGCTTAAAGATTTAATCAAATACGTTTAATCATTCAAGGTCTATATAGCTAAATTTAGACTGTATTAGATTCTCTTCGTCCTTCTTTGTGGAAATTATAAAATCAACAGCAATCAAATCAATACACATTACAGGCATAACTATTTTAGCTTTAACACCATTTAGTACTGGACTTACCCTTTTCTTATTATGAGTCATAGTTCCATCTGTTTTAACAACACATGGTTCGACACTAATATCTTGAATATCATATTCATGATTACGATATTCATGAAATTTCATTGATTTATTCTTAAATAAAATGTCACTTTTAATATTAACCTCTATACAGTTAATAAATCTAATTTCACAGGATTCTGACACTAATATGACTGTATTACCAAAATCTTTAATATCTAATGAATATGGCATTTCATCCCATAAATCTAATATATCAATTCTTTTTTGAAGTTCCATCATTTTTATCCTCCTCTCTGTATAAGTATTCTCTGTCTTAGTATCAATTTCTTTATCATCTACAGTTAGTATAACATCTGAGATTATAGATTGAGTAGTCGAGCTTGCTTTACCTATAGATTCTACGCCTAAGTTTGAAGTAGACCAATATTATTATAAATCTTATCATAGCCTACTTCTCCAGCAAAAATACCTACTTGATGAGTTATGCTTTTCCATTGGCTATCAATGCGTCCTACGCTAGCACTAATACTACCTGTTGGATCCTTGAAATTAGATTTAGAGGAAACAGAGAACACTAAGTACAATAAAATTAAGTAATAGTATGATAATGCAAAAAAGGCACCTCTTCGAGGTGCCTTCTTATCAAATATAAGTAAAAGGAAAATCTATTAAATTATTAATCTAAATCATAGAACCCAGATGGTTTATCACTTAAGTTTACAATGATGTTTTTCATTTGAGTGTAGTGCTCCAAGATAACCTTGTGAGTTTCACGGCCGATACCAGATTGTTTGTAACCACCGAATGGTGCGCCTGCTGGGATGGAGTTATATGTATTAACCCACATACGACCTGTTTCGATGGCTCGAGCTACACGGATAGCACGGTTAAGGTTTTGTGTAAATACGCCACCACCAAGACCGTATAGGCTATCATTAGCTTGTTTAATTACTTCGTCTTCGCTGTGGAATTTAATAACAACAGCTACAGGGCCGAAGATTTCTTCACGAGCTACGCGCATATCGTTTGTAGCATCCACGATAAGTGTCGGTCTTACAAAGCAACCTTTGCCAAGTTCACCATCTGTAATACGTTCACCACCAGCTACAACGCGAGCGCCTTCTTCCTTAGCAAGTTCTACATAGCTAAGTACTTTCTTAACTTGTGCTTCGTAAATCAAGGAACCTAGTTGTGTAGATTCATCCCAAGGCAATCCAACTTTTACCTTATCAAATAATGCGGAAAGTTCAGCTACAAATTTATCATAAATTGTATCTTGTACGAAGATACGGGAACCAGCGCAGCACACTTGACCTTGATTGAATAGAATACCGAGCATTGCCCCATCAAGAGCTTGTTTCCAGTTCGCATCGTCAAAGAAGATATTCGCCGATTTACCACCTAATTCCAATGTAGCAGGAATCAAGCGTTCAGATGCCGCTTTATATACATCTAGGCCTACTTCTGTAGAGCCTGTGAAAGCAAGTTTGCTGAAGCCTGGATGATCAAGGATATATTGGCCAGATTTAGAACCTTTACCCATTACAATGTTTACAACACCTGGAGGTAAGATGTCTTGCAAAATGCTACCTAGTTCTAAGAGACTAAGAGATGTATGACTAGATGGTTTGATAACAACTGTACAACCTGCTGCAAGAGCTGGTGCCAGTTTCCAAGCAGCCATTAGGAACGGGAAGTTCCAAGGTACTACTTGACCTACTACGCCGATTGGTTCACGAATAATAAGGCTCAATGTATTTTCATCAAATACTTGTGCCGAACCTTCTTCTGCGCGAAGCACGCCAGCAAAGTAACGGAAATGATCTGCACCATACGGTATATCTACATTTAATGTTTCACGGATAGGTTTACCATTGTCGTAGGTTTCTACTTGCGCCAAATGTTCTTTATGCGCATCGATCGCATCAGCAATCTTTAATAAATAATCGGCCCGATCGACTTGGGACACATTTTTCCATGTTTTAAAAGCCTCAGTTGCAGCGGCTACAGCGCGATCAACATCATCCTTTGTCGCCTCTGCACAAATAGCAAGTTGCTCGCCATTGGCAGGGTTATATACATTAAATTCAGCACCATCAGATGCAGGTACCCATTCATTATTGATTAATAGGCCATATCTTTCGTTAATATGTAAACTCATAGTACTTCCTCCTTTAATGGATAATGACTATTAATTGTCTTCTATGGGTTCATCATACACCTAATATCTAAATACTTCAATCTGTTTTATTGTTTTCGATATAGCGATTTTATTACATTCTCAATAGCCTTATTCTATACCAAAATCGATAGGTATATAACTTTTTTCGATAAGTGTAGTTATAAAAAAGGAGTCCTCTATTACCTAAAGGACTCCTTTTAATCATGTTCAATTTTGACATGTATAATTTTTTACGAATTCCCCTAATAAAATTAGGCCTTTTTCTTGTCTTTATTTCTCAATGACTTGACGGATAATCCGATACGATTTCGCTTTACATCTACAGAGATAATCTCGGCTTCAATAATATCGCCTACAGCAAGTACATCAGAAGGATGTTGTTTCGCCGTACATAGTTCGCTACGATGTAATAAACCATTCGTTTTTAAACCAAAATCAATAAAGGCACCAAAGTCTACTACATTATGCACCGTACCTTTAACAACGGTACCAACCTTGATATCCTCAAGACTTACTACATGTTTACGTGTCAGAGGTGCTGGTAAATCCTCACGAGGGTCACGACCTGGTTTAGCAAGAGCTGCAATGATATCTCGCACAGTAGGAATACCCGCATCAAGCTTATGCGCCATCTTATCTACATCAACCAATGGTAATTTGACCTGTAATGCTTCAAGTTGGGATTTATCTTGTAAATCCTTTAATGTAAAACCTAATTCACCAATAATACGTTCTGCCAACTCATAAGACTCAGGGTGAACAGATGTATTATCCAATGGATTCTTAGCACCATTTAATCGCAAGAAACCAGCACACTGAGTAAATGCTGCAGGACCTAAGCGTGACACCTTTAATAGTTGCTTACGACTAGTAAACCCACCATTTTTTTGACGGAATGCTACAATATTTTTTGCTACCGTACCAGAAATACCTGCGATATGCTGCAAAATCGCCGGAGATGCCGTATTAAGCTCTACCCCAACATGGTTAACTACAGATTCAACAACTTGATCCAATGTATGAGTTAATTGTTTTTGGTTAACATCATGTTGATATTGACCAACCCCAATAGATTTAGGATCGATTTTAACGGACTCTGCTAATGGATCTTGTACGCGACGAGCGATGGATACGGCACCGCGAATCGTTACGTCTAAATCTGGCAATTCATCAATAGCTAGTTTTGATGCGGAATATACAGAGGCACCCGCTTCATTGGTAATGATGTAGTGGCAATCTAATTTTTCTTCTTCAATCATCTTGGATGCAAATTGCTCAGTTTCATACGAAGCGGTACCATTACCGATGGACAATAAGGTAACCTTAAATTTGCGAATTTTTTCCGCTAATTTCTTTTGTGCTTCTTGTTTTAGCTTTTCACTATTTGTTAAATAGTAAGCACCATAATCGAGTACATTGCCTTGTGCATCGATAATAGCCATCTTACAACCTGTACGATACCCTGGGTCAAGGCCCATAATAACATGACCTGCCAATGGCGGTTGTAACAATAAATTTTTAAGATTTACACCAAACACCTTAATTGCTTGCTCATCTGCAGATTCGGTTAATTCATTGCGAATATCCCGTTCAAGAGCAGGGAACATCAAGCGTTTATACGCATCTGCTACGGCGCTAGCTTTCACATCACTAAAAATCGATTGTTCATTGTTAGTAATACTACGCACCATATATTGAATATAGGATTCATCGGGTACGGTTAGGGCCAATTTAAGAGCCCCTAATTTTTCGCCCCGATTAACCGCCAAGATACGATGAGACGGCATCTGACGAACTGGTTCGGCATACTCATTATATTGAAGGAATTGGTCCTTGTGTTCATTATCTTCCACGAGTTCCGCTTGGATAAAACCTTCCTTCCACATACGCTTACGAAGAGTAGCGCGAAAATCTGCACTGTCGCTGACAATTTCTGCAACGATGTCCGACGCACCTTGAATGGCGTCCTCCGGTGTAGGCACCTCTTCAGAAATATATTTCTTTGCGATATCTAGAGGATTACCAGTTGTGACCGTATCATTCAAAATCATATCTGCTAAAGGCTCTAGTCCTCGTTCACGGGCAATCATGGCCCGTGTCCGTTTCTTAGGTCGATATGGTAAATACAAATCTTCTAATTCTTGTAATTTTACGGCTTTCATCAAAGATGCCATCAATTCATCGGTCATCTTTTCTTGTTCCGTAATAGCATTGATGATTTCTTGACGCCGTGCTTCTAAATTGCGCAAATATTTAATGCGTTCTTCGATAGTTCGCAGTTGTTCATCTTGTAATTCACCTGTTACTTCTTTTCTGTAACGAGCGATGAATGGCACCGTGTTACCTTCATCTAAGAGAGTAACCGCTGATTCTACTTGACCAGGCTTAACACCCAATTCCTTTGCAATAATGGCAAACATTGATTCCATTAGTTATGTCCTTTTCTTTCATATGTTACAAATCGATGAGGATATGTATTTTTATCATCTACCGTCCCCTCTACAACGGAGGTAATTGTGAAAGCTGACGCATCAAATTCAGGGAAATGAGCATCTCCTTCAAATTCATGGTCAACCTCTGTAATATGCATTACATCTACATACGGTAAAAAGGCTTCGTAGATTTGTGCGCCCCCGATAACATAGGCCACATCCATCTCTTTAGCAGCCTTTACAACAGCCTCGGGTGAAGAAAATACACGTACCCCTTCCGGTGCATTAAAGCCTTTATTTTTTGTAATCACCCAATGTTCCCGATTAGGCAATAAAAAGGGCAAGCTTTCAAAGGTCTTACGCCCCATAATAATAACGTGGCCTGTCGTTTTTTCCTTAAAGAATTTCAAATCATTGGGCAAATGCCAAATCAAAGAATTATCTTTGCCGATAACGCGATGATGAGCTACCGCTACGATAAGTGCTAACATAGTATCCCCCTATACGGCTACGGTCATAGCCAATTTACCTAAATGTTCATACCCTTCTAACACGATATCTTCTGGTGTAAAATCATAAAAATCAGTGATGTCTGGATTTACATGAATTGTCGGTGCCGGTAACGCTTGATTACGACGAGCCAACTGCTCGCGCAATGCATCCACATGATTTTCGTAAATATGTGCATTATTAATAACATGGGTAAACTTACCAGGCTTCAAGCCAGTCACTTGGGCAATCATACATAAGAGGGCTGCATATTGAGCCGTATTAAATGGAACCCCAAGCCCCATATCGCCACTGCGTTGGATGAGCATGCAGTTTAAATAGCCATTGCCTACATCCCACAATGTTTCATATGCACAAGGTTGCAATGCCATATCAGGCAAATCCTCTATGTTCCACAAGGTAACAATCATACGGCGACTGTCTGGATCTTCTTTTATGGTTTTGATGAGATTATCTAATTGTTTATATTTAGCGATTTGGTATCCATAGGCCTTGCCAATAGTCCCATCTTCGCGCATCCATTCATCCCATACATGGACATTCATATCTTGTAATTTACGCACATCATTGGACTGCATTTGCCAAATCCATAACAATTCTTTCACAGCTGTTTTGAAAGCCACAAATTTTGTAGTTAAAATTGGAAATTCCTCTTGTAAATCAAACTGCATAATTTGTTGTGGCAATTTATATGTGGCTATGCCTGTTCTATTTTGACCATATATACCATGATCTAATATATTTTCAATAATATTGAGATATTGTGTATCTGCTAAGCTCATAGTTCCCCCTAATTATATTAGAAATCACTCAATATAGCGTTATAGAAACGCCAATTTGTTACCCCTTATATTGTGAAATGGCCTCTAAAAATGAAAGCCCATATTTCTTTAGTTTTGCTTCCCCTACGCCCTTTATATTGCCAAATTCACCTAATGTTTTAGGCCGTATATTGGCTAAATCGATAAGCACCGTATCAGGGAATATAATATACGGCGGCACACTAAGTTGCGATGCCAATTGTTTGCGATGTTGCCGTAAATGTTCAAATAGCCCACCAGAACCAGAACGGGGTACTTCGGAGCGAGAGATAGAGGCTGATTTTTTCGTTTTACGAGATGGCACGATGACCTCTTGCCTAATTTCTTCTACCTCTTTATGCCCTGCTAGAACCTCTTCTGCCCCGGCGGTGACGGATAAGACCGGATATTTTCCCATAGAACTCCGCAAGTATCCAGAGGCCACAAATTGTTGTATGAGGCCCTTAATCTCCTTATCCCCTACATCCGACAAATGCCCAAATACAGATAGTGCATCAAGGCCAACTCGCGTAATGCGATCTGTTCGCTCTCCGCGCACGATGGACGAAATCATAGAGGCACCATACCGCTCCTCGGTGGCAATAATGGCACGGAATATGGCCTTTGCCTCTTTCGTAACATTAACACGTTTCCCTTTTGTATTACAGGAACTGCAGTTACTGCATTCAAGCCATGGAACGATTTCACCAAAATAGGCAAGCATATATTTTCTTAGGCAAGTGCTACAGAAACAGTAATCAATCATAGATTGTAGCTTTCTTAGTTCCACCTGCTCACGCTGCGGTTCTAAACGACCTTGTTCAATTAAATACTTATGAACGCGCACATCTTGCCCACTATAGAGCAGAATACATTCCGCCGGTGCACCGTCGCGTCCAGCACGGCCCGCCTCTTGATAGTAGGACTCCATATTACGCGGCATTTGGTAATGCAATACATAACGCACATTGCTCTTGTCAATACCCATGCCAAATGCGTTAGTAGCTACCATAACTTGTAATTGGTCGAAGGCGTATTTATTTTGCATATCTTTGCGCATCTCATCGGATAATCCGGCATGGTAATATCCAGTTTGGATTCCGGCACGCGTCAAATTATCGTAAACTCGTTCTACATCCTTTCGCGTAGAGCAATAAATAATACCATTTTCATGACTATGACGCCGCACATAATCGACTACATAATCCATGCGCTTTGGTGTGCGCACAACGGAAAACGATAAATTCGGCCTATCAAATCCCGTAACATACACATTCGCATGATCGAGACCTAATAATTTTTTAATATCATTTTCTACAGCCTTCGTAGCCGTCGCTGTGAAAGCCCCCACTACGGGACGTTTAGGCAAACTGGCTAACCAATCGCCTATCAATCGATAGGAAGGTCTAAAGTCATGACCCCACTGAGAGATACAATGCGCCTCATCGACAATAACTTGAGAAATTGGCATGGAGCGTAACACATTGCAGAAAAAATTAGAACCTAATCGCTCTGGTGCAATATATAATAATTTAATAGTCCCACTACGTACATCGTACATGGTCTTATTAAATTCAGTTTGCGTTAATGTACTATTGATTAATGCAGCCGGTATATTTTGATCCACCAAGCCATCAACTTGGTCTTTCATCAAAGATATTAAGGGCGAGAATACAACGGTAAGCCCTGATTTACAAAGTGCTGGAATTTGAAAGCATATAGATTTACCTGCCCCGGTAGGCATAATGGCTACTACATCCTCGTTCTTTAATAAAGACTCTACAGGTGCCTCCTGAGCCGGCCGAAAGGATGTATACCCAAAGTAAGTTTGTAGTAGTTGTAACGCTCGATCACGAGAATTAATAGCCTCCATCGGTATACCTCCTTTCCTATGTGTAGAAAATTAACGATGTTATATGCCATATCAAAATGAAATATCGTGTCTATTTATTGTATCATTTTTTGAGGTATTTTTTGAGTTATTTTCATATAATACTGTTTAGTAATTTTAACAATATCATCAATATTTACCAATAAATTATATGATTTACATATCCTATAGAATGGCAATTTATGGTACAATAATTAGTATATATTTTAACGTGGTGAACAACCCTAAGGAGGTTTTATATAGGCATGACACACAACAACATAATGATCATAATCGCCTTTGCCTTGTATTTAGGACTGATGATGTACATCGGTGTCTACTATTATCGCAAATCCAACAGTATTGGTGACTATATATTGGGCGGTAGGCAGCTAGGGCCGTGGATTACGGCACTCAGTGCCGAAGCATCCGATATGAGTGGTTGGATGCTCATGGGTGTACCAGGTCTTGCCTATACTACAGGTATTTCCGGTGTATGGATTGCCGTAGGACTTACCTTGGGCACCTGGGCCAACTGGCGATTCGTATCCCGTAGATTGCGTAACCATACGGAGGTAGCTAGCGACAGCTTAACATTACCGGATTATTTGAAAAATCGGTTCCACGATCAATCCCATTCGGTAGCTGTCATTTCCGCATTGTTTATATTAATCTTCTTCCTCATCTACACATCCTCTGGATTTGTGGCAGGAGGCAAATTATTCAATACCATCTTCGGTTTAGACTATACGGTCTCCCTCTTTATTACGGCGGGCATTGTAGTATTTTATACCTTTCTCGGAGGTTTCCTCGCCGTATCTTGGACGGACTGTATTCAAGGGGCGTTGATGTTCTTCGCCATCTTGGCTGTACCTATTACGGCGGCTATGTACTTAGGTGGTCCTATTGATACGATGCAACTCATCCAAAGCGAATTTCCTCAAGGATTAAACCTCTGGGGTGATACGAGCGATATGTTTGCTCTTGTCATCGGCATCATCTCTTCCCTTGGTTGGGGTCTTGGCTACTTCGGTCAGCCACATATCCTAGTTCGCTTCATGGCGATTTCCGATGCGAAGGAACTAAAAAAATCCACAAATATTGCTATGGTTTGGGTTATCCTTTCTTTATTAGCAGCCATTTTCGTAGGCCTCATCGGTCATGTATATATGTTACCAGAAAAATTAGTTGGTACAGATGCAGAGACGATATTCCTCGTTATGACGGAACGTTTATTTTCGCCATTTATGGCTGGCCTTATCTGGTCTGCTGTACTTGCAGCTATCATGAGTACTGCATCCGCTCAACTATTAGTAACAGCCTCTGCTATTGCTAATGATTTTTACGCTAATATCATTCACAAAACGGCAACCGACAAAGAACTCGTGCTTGTAAGCCGTATTGTTGTATTGTTGGTAGCGGCTATATCCATTTTCTTAGCATTAAATCCAGATAGCCTCATCCTTACGATGGTTGCTTACGCATGGGCTGGCTTTGGTGCCGCCTTTGGTCCTGCTATCATCTTCTCCCTATTCTGGAAACGCATGACGCGCCGTGGTTGTATTGCGGGTATCGTCGTAGGTGGTCTTACAGTCCTAATTTGGAAACAATTTGCCTTCTTTGGACTTTATGAAATCGTACCAGGATTTATCTTCTCATCTATTGCGATTTACCTTGTCAGCATTTTCGATAAGTTACCACCACGTCCAGTATTAAAAGATTATAAAGAAGCAGAAAAATTGCATATTCTCTAAGAACGCATAAAAGGAACTATTGATTTCTCAATAGCTCCTTTTTTGTAATAAAGGGCTTATATATTTACAGCCCTTCATCTTATACATATTGTGATAATCCATCACGAATGGCTTCACGCACATCAAACACTAATGACGCTGGCGATAATACTTTCACACTTTGCATATATTGTAGTGCCCAATATTTGAAAGCCTCCCGATTAACATGAACACGACACTCCACCTTTTGAGGCGTCTCGTTTAAAAATGTTACATTTCCATCAAACCAATCGAGAATTTGGTTAACGATACTACGTTTTGCTTCAAACACTACCGTTACTGATTCACCACCAAACATATAGATATGTTCCTTCATGTATCTATCTACATCAAAGGTATTTTGATTGTGATATCCTTGGATGTCCCGCAATGGCTTACGGCGAATATCCAATAACTTAATGTTGCCAATTCGATCTACACGTAGTGTAGACATATCATCATGGTTATCGTGGTTACCTACCAAGTAGTAGAGTCCACGACTAGATACTAATTGGTAGGGGTTAAAAATATAATTTCGCTCATTACCTGCATAATCAAGATTAGGATATAATTTATTATCTGTACTAGGCTGATAATAGACTAACGAAATTTTTCTCCCTTCCGTTACCGCTTTTTCAATGAGATCAATATTTAGGAATAGGTCCTGACTTCTCACAAGAGAATCAGGAGTACTCTTAATTTGTTTTCCATGGGATTTAAAATAACGGCCTCCCAAGGCAGATACCTTATCAATCAAATCTTTACGCTGATTTACACTAATATGACGTGATGCTAATAAGCCATCGATTAACAAATGTAACTCAGCCTCTTCAAAGGGATGAATCATATAAAAATTGGTACGACGAATCGAACCATCTGTACCTAGTGCAGATTCTTCACATTCAATATTAAAATTACCAGATTCATATAAATCATTTAGATGACGCCCTAAGGTTTTACGATCTACCGTCAATTCATATTTCTTCGCTAAGATGCTACGAATTTCCTCTTGAGATAATGTATGATTTGCATCTGTTTCATCTCGTAGGATTTCTAGTATATATACTAGTACTGCCTTTTTAGATGCCATGGAAAAACTCCTTTTACAATATACTTATACTAACTAACAACAAAATATGGCCTACTACGACCATATTATTACATGTACACAAAATCACTCATACAAAGTATATCATAAAAGTCATGTTTACTTCATGTATTTTTCATGCATTTCTTCATCTTTGCTATATCTTTTATGCAACTTAACATAACAAAATGTAATATTTATAAAATAAAAAGAAAATATTGAACATAAAAATAAAGGCCAATTCTATATATCGAGAATTAGCCTTTATCTATCCCCCATCGCACATTATTATCATATGCTACACAGGAAATACCTTTATTTAATTTTATTTTCTAAATAGCCTAATGTTTCCATGCGTTTCGTCAATTCAGCATAGAACGCTTCAGCCATAGCTGTTTGATTTTTTGCCTGACCAGCTTGTGCGCCGCCAAAGATATTCTTTTTAATCGCATTAACAATAGTAGATTTTGCCTTTGGTTTATTGAGGATTTCCATAAACATCAAATCTTCATCTGACAGATTTTCCACGGCTTCATTTTCAGAGGTAGCCCCATACATGATGTCTGTACCAGATTCAACTAAAGCTTTCACAAACTTAGTAAATCTAGCAGGTACAAAGGATTGACTCTCCATATAATAAGCTTTAAGATGTGGGTGTTTCAAGAAACGTAGACCACCGCGTACAATATGTTCTGCCATAGCTACATATAACGCATTAACAGCGGCTTCTAAGCTTGCATCATCGCCCTTAGCAGCATCATTAGCAGCTTTCACAATGGCTAAAGCCTCGATCATATTAAACTGACCGCCATCCTTAATAATGGACTGGAATGTATCGCGTACGATATCATTTTCAAACATGGACAATGCTTCTTCATTGAAGAGAATCGTATAGGTAAAGCTGTTAATAATGGTTCGCATAGGTACAGAATTTACAAGTTCAGGATTTCCCATGTCGTAGGTTACAGATTCTGCATGCTTAGCCTTACATATAATAGATTTTCTAAAGGTCGTATCTAGCATAAAATCTAAATATTGCTCCTGAGCTACATGGTCATTAGGCGCTAATTTATCAAGCGTATCTGCAATATCAGCATCAAAGCTACGTACCATAGATAAAGTTAAATCAGCATCGCATAGATATGCCAAATTATGCGCTCCTAAATGGTCATTAAATTGATAGAAATATACAGGATCATTGTTAGGTTCTAAATGATCATGACCAACATAGTATTCATCTTTTTGCATAACAGATCGAAGGGCACCGAGGAATTTACTATTTCGTTCCTTTAGATTGTCATATTTTAAAATTTGACTACCTACGATACTCCCAATCGTTTTACCATGTAGTACCTTTTCCTTGTGATTAAACTGCGCTTTATCACGGTTGCTGAACATCATCAATTGACGTACTTCGTCCATCGTATGCCAACCAGGATATGTATTATAAGACACGTAAGCAATGCCGTCCTCTGCTAAGTGTTCATCGATAAGGCGCAGCAACGCATCTTTAACACCATCATCGACCCAAGAATATACCCCATGAGCAATGATGTAATCAAATGTACCAATATCACTACCAATAGATGCAATATCAGATTGAACTAGAGAAACATTTGTTAACCCTGCATTAGCAATCACTTCATTGCCTTTTTCGATTTGTTCTTGTGAAAGCTCAATCCCCACGAAAGTGGCCTCTGGGTTGAATAACGCTTGGGAAATAATATTACCGCCATAGGTTGCTCCCAATTCTAATACTCTTGCAGTTTTAGGATTAGGTGCTGAAATACCCACGAGAGCCGCATAGGCTTCAAGAGTAGCCGGTGTTGTATATGGGAATGGCATGGATTTATAGCCTAATTCACTATAAATGGTTTGTTGTACGTCATTTGTATTCGTAGTCATAATATCCTCTATTGTTAAAAACATATATTGTATAAACAATATATGAATAATTCATATATACTATCTATTATATCAAAATCATGCGTACTATACACCTATTCATAAGGATGATAGATGCAAAAGAGGCATCCTCAATGAGGATGCCTCTTGTATATGCAGTTTAGAGAAATTAATTATTTAACTTCGTCAAAACCTTTTTGTAAGCGAACATAGCTTAAGCGACGTTCTTTAGCGTCTTCTTCACATTTAGCGAATAATTCTTCTGCAGCGTCAGGAGCAGCTTTCGCCAAGGAAGCATAACGAACTTCACCTTTAAGGAAGTTTTGGAATTCGTCGTAGTTGCCTTCTTTGGAATCCAAGGAGAATGGATTTTTACCTTCAGCTTTAAGTTGAGGGTTGTATCTGTAAAGATCCCAGTAACCACAAGCAACTGCTTTGCGTTGTTCTTCTTGAGCTTTACCCATACCAGCTTTGATACCATGGTTGATACATGGGCTGTAAGCGATGATCAAGGAAGGACCTGGATAAGCTTCAGCTTCTGTAACAGCTTTCATCAATTGGTTTTTGTCTGCACCCATAGCAACTTGTGCTACGTATACATAACCATAAGACATAGCCATCATGCCAAGGTCTTTCTTCTTAGTACGTTTACCAGATGCTGCGAATTGAGCTACAGCAGCTTCATGAGTAGATTTGGAGGATTGACCACCAGTGTTGGAGTATACTTCAGTATCGAATACCCAGATGTTGATGTCTTCGCCAGAAGCTAATACATGGTCAACACCGCCGAAACCGATATCGTATGCCCAACCGTCACCACCGAAGATCCAGTGAGAACGTTTGATCAAGAATTGTTTCTTATCAAGGATTTCTTTCAATTCTGGAGTTGTAGCACCTTCAGCTTCGATTGCTGCTACCAAACGTGCGGAACGTTGACGAGTAGCTGCGCCAAGGTTAGCAAATTCAATCCATTGTTCCAATGCTTCTTTCAATTCGCCAGATGCTGTTTCAACAGCTTTCTTAGCTACATCAAGCAATTGTTCACGGATTTTCTTAACGCCGATGTACATACCATAGCCATATTCAGCATTATCTTCGAACAAGGAGTTTGCCCAGGAAGGACCTTGACCTTGTTGATTAGTTGTGTATGGAGAAGCTGGCATGGAAGCACCCCAAATGGAGGAACAACCAGTAGCATTCGCAATCATCATACGATCGCCGAACAATTGAGTTAACAATTTAGCGTATGGAGTTTCACCACAACCTGCACAAGCACCGGAGAATTCGAACAATGGTTGTTCAAATTGGGAACCTTTAACAGTTTCCTTCTTCATAGGGTTTTCTTTTACAGGAAGGTTAACACCGTAGTTCCAAGCTTCAGCTTGTTCGATTTCGGAATCGATAGAAGTCATTACGATAGCTTTGCCCTTAGGAGCTGGACAGATATCAACGCAGTTACCGCAACCCAAGCAATCTAATGGGGATACTGCGATACGGAATTGAAGGTCTTTAGCGCCCAATGCAGGGATTGTATCGAAATGTTCTGGAGCTGCAGCCACTTCTGCTTCAGTTGCCAAGATTGGACGAATTGTAGCATGTGGACATACGAAGGAACATTGGTTACATTGGATACAGTTTTCTGGCATCCATTTTGGAACGAACAATGCAGGACCGCGTTTTTCGAATTTAGCAGTACCAGCAGGTAATGTACCATCTTCGTAACCAGCGAATGTTGATACAGGAAGATCATAACCAGCTTGTGCATTGATTGGTTGTGCAATATTTTGAACGAAAGATGGGCAGGATTCACAGCCTGGTTTAGCTTTGTGACCGCCTTCATCAACAGCGTTTTTCCAGTCAGCTGGAACGTCTACTTTTACAAGAGCACCAACGCCTTGGTCGATAGCAGCGTTGTTCATGTCAACGATGTTTTGACCTTTTTTACCATAGGAAGTAACTACGGATTCTTTCAAGTATTTGATAGCATCATCTACAGGGATGATTTCAGTCAATTTGAAGAATGCAGCTTGAGTTACCATGTTGATACGACCGCCCAAACCGATTTCAGCAGCAATTTTTGCAGCATTGATGATGTAGAAATTCAATTCTTTTTCTGCGATTTGACGACGTAATTTAGCAGGTAAATGTTCGTTCAATTCTTCAGGGGACCAAGTACAGTTCAATAAGAATGTACCGCCTTTTTTGATACCGCGAAGTAAGTCGTATTCATGTACGTAGGATTGACGGTGACATGCTACGAATTGAGGTTCAGTAATCAAGTAAGGTAAGTTGATTGGATTAGTACCAAAACGAAGGTGAGACATTGTTACGCCACCAGATTTTTTTGAGTCGTAATCGAAGTATGCTTGTGCATACAAGTCAGTGTGGTCACCGATGATTTTGATAGCGGATTTATTCGCACCTACAGTACCGTCAGAACCGAAGCCCCAGAATTTACATTCAGTCAAACCAGGAGTTTCAACTTCTACGCCTTCAGCACGATCTAAGGACAAGAATGTAACATCATCATTGATACCCAATGTGAAGAATTTCTTACCATTTTCAGCATTCAAGTTATCGAATACAGCAACGATATCTGCAGGGATAACGTCTTTGGAGCTCAAACCATAACGACCAGCGATAACTTTGATGTTACGGCCACCATCAACTACAGCAGCTTGAACGTCTAAGAACAATGGTTCAGCCAAAGCGCCTGGTTCTTTTGTACGGTCAAGAACAGCGATGCGTTCTACAGTTTGAGGAAGAGCTTTCAACAAACGATCTGTTGCGAATGGACGGAACAAGTGAACGTTGATGAAACCAACTTTGCGACCCAATTTATTTAAGTAATTTACAGTGGATTCTACTACTTGTGCGGAGGAACCCATAGTAACGATTACGTCAGTTGCATCAGGAGCACCTACGTAGTTGAACAATTGGTAGTTAGTACCAGCCAATTTGTTGATTTCGTTCATGTAGTGTTCTACAACGTCAGGAACGTTCAAGTAGAATTTGTTGGATGCTTCACGATGTTGGAAGTAAACGTCAGGGTTTTCTGCAGTACCACGAGTTACAGGAGCATCTGGATTCAAAGCGTTCTTACGGAATGCTTGAACTGCTTCCATATCTACTAATGGTTTTAATTCTTCATAGTCCCAGATTTGAATTTTTTGAATTTCATGGGATGTACGGAAACCGTCAAAGAAGTTGATGAACGGTACACGAGTTTTAATAGCTGTCAAGTGAGCTACTGCAGACAAGTCCATTACTTCTTGTACGGAGGATTCTGCAAGCATAGCACAGCCAGCTGCACGAGCAGCCATTACGTCTTGGTGGTCACCGAAGATAGCCAATGCATGTGCAGCTAATGCACGAGCAGCTACTTGGAATACGCCTGGAAGTAATTCGCCTGCTACTTTGTATAAATTAGGAAGCATCAATAACAAACCTTGGGAAGATGTGAAAGTTGTTGTTAATGCACCAGCTTGCAAGGAACCGTGAACAGCGGCAGCAGCGCCTGCTTCAGATTGCATTTCTACAACTTGAACAGTGTTACCGAAGATGTTTTTACGACCAGATGCAGCCCATTCGTCAATGTGTTCTGGCATTGGAGAAGATGGAGTGATTGGGTAAATCGCAGCAACTTCTGTAAAACCATAAGAAACGTGAGCAGCCGCTTGGTTGCCGTCCATAGTTTTAAATTTACGACTCATGTGATTATTGCCTCCTTAAGCATTTAGCAAAAATAGAACACTTGCTTAATCTATCATTATGTTTAGGAATAACAACCATTACAAACTTGCGTACATGAAAAAATAATGCAATAATATATATGTTATATATATTTATGGCATTATGTAGTACAAACTATTTTGTAGTGGGCACAACCATAATTCCTAATATCATAACTTGATATAGCCCTATAAACTCATTATAACGTGGCGAGCTATATCAACGCAATACATACAGCGCTTGGCGCCTTGCCAATATCGCTATTCATGCTTTACTTAAAGTAATAGCTAATTGCGTTTTAGTAATAATTATTCTCATTTATCAAAATTAATTTTTAAATTAGGTTTGTAATATCTTTTATATATTAGGGGGTTAGTTATGGATTTCCACCATTTAAAATACTTCGTAGAAGTGGCTGATCAAAAGAGTTTTAGTAAAGCAGCAAGAAACTTACACATCTCACAATCCGCGATTAGCCGTACAATCAAAGCCTTAGAAGACGAACTTGGTGTTGTTCTCTTCATGCGTAATGCTAAATCCGTAGAACTCACTGATGGAGGTACCATCTTTTTAACACACGCTAAACGCGTAGTATTTATGTTTGAACATTTAAAAACAGATTTTGAAAACGAGTTTCGTTTGGAGCAAGGTTCCATCCGAATTGGTATCCCACCTATTACCGATGCACCAATATTTGCACAACTATTAGGTGAATTTAAAAAGGTATATCCACAAATCGATTTAGAATTATATGAACAAGGTTCTAAGAAGGTCGAAATCAGCGTACAAGAAGGTTTGATTGATATCGGTATCATCTGTACAAAACCAAATCCTAAGGAATTCGAATCCTTCTATCTCACATCTGACCCATTGTCCGTTATCGTTCCTAAAACTAGCCCACTTGCGAAGGAACCAGAAATTCGATTGGATATGCTTTCAGAAGAATCCTTTGTACTTCACAAGGACGATTTCAATTTACATGATGAAATCATCAAAGCATGTAAGCACACAGGTTTCCAACCTCATATCGTATTCGAAACAAGCCAACGTGACCTCATGTTGCAAACAGTAAGTGCGGATCTTGCTATTGCCTTACTACCATCTCGCCTCTGCCCTGAGGTAGGCGAAAATACAGAAGTAGGATCTAAGGTAGTTGTACGTCCTCTCGTTCCAGAAATCATCCATACTTTATATGTAATCTGGAAAAAAGGTCATTACCTCTCCCACGCTTCTCGCTTGTGGTTAGATTTTGTAAACTCCAAATTGCCATTACCTGGTCTACAATTGGAGGCTCATAAATAATGAAAAAACCATCTGGGCTCGCAACTAAATTGCGGGCCCTTTTGAAAGCTAAAGAAACGCCCATGTGGGCAGTTATCATAGTGCTCATCATCGTCATTATCATTCAGCAAGTTCAAATATCGGAACTACAATGGCGCGTCGATGAAGATCACGACGGTTCAACTGTAGATAGTGTAGCTGGACGCCTATATATTTTAGAAGGCATGGCTAATAAACATAGTGATCAAATTGAAGAACTACAAAAATATATCCGGCAATTACAAAATGATGGTGCTAGATATGATTGGGAACTGAAACAACTGGAATGGTTGCATCCAGAACTAAAGGTTATTTCTCCTGATGGAGACCCTAATCCGTTAAAATCTACAGATCTTAACCTAGACATGAATCCTGGCAAGGTACCGGATGTAAAAAAATAAAACAAAGAGCTATATCAAACATATTCCTCACAATGTGTGAGAATGTGAATGATGTAGCTCTTTTTATATTACTGTCCTATGATATTATCTAGTCATCCTTGTGTTCCATAGATTTAGGTAATGTCAAAATCAATAGACCTGCTAGGAACATACAAGCGCCCATTACATAGTAACCGTAAGTAAAGCTACCTGTATGTCCATTGATGAAGCCTAGCATATATGGACCGACCCAACCGCCCATATTACCGGATGAGTTGATAAGACCCATAGCACCTGCTGCAGCAGCGCCAGATAAGAATGTGGTCGGCATCGTCCACCATACGCCCATACCGCCATATACGCCTACAGCCGTTAAACAGATGAATAACAAGCTAATTTCAGGGGATGGACTATGTGGTGTAGCAATAAAACCTATGGTACCAACAAATAATGTGGTCGCCACATGCCAACGTTTTTCATTGCGTTTCTCTGAGGAATACCCACAGAAAACTTGTACTAATAAGGCAGCACTCATCGGAATGGCAATAGACCAAGCTACAACACTTGGCGGCCATCCGGATAAGCTTTTAAGCACTTGTGGCATCCAGAAACTGAATCCCCAGAACCCAATAACCCACAAGAAATAAATTAATGCTAATCGCAATACCTTTGGATCTTTCAAGGCTTGCCAAATTGTGTATTTCTTTACGGATTGTTTTTCAGCTTCTTCTTTAGCAAGCTCTACTTTGATATATGCTTTCTCTGCATCAGTTACCCAAGCAGCTTCTTCTGGTTTTTCTTTCATCCAGAATGCAAAAATGAAAGCAAAGACAACGGCTGGTATTGCTTCTACAATAAATAACGTACGCCATCCATGTAATCCAAAGAATGTCGTATCGAGCAATACGCCTGCTAATGGACCGCCGATAATGTTAGAGAATAATAGAGAGGTAAGCATTAAGGAAATTGCCTTTGCCCGTTCTCTCGGTAAAAACCAATTAGGTATCAATAAGGAATAGATAACCGGATATAATGACGCTTCACATAACCCTAACAAGAATCGATATAAGAAGAACTCCCACTCCGTAGTCATTGTAGTCATGAGGACACAAACAATGCCCCAGCTAAACATGATACGCGCTACCCAGTGCATCGCATTAAATCTCGATGCTAACAGAGAGGCAGGTACTTCAAATAAAACATAACCAATAAAGAATATACCTGCGCCCATGCCAAATACTTCTGGTGTTAACCATGGTAAATTTTCCTTCATGGTTAAACCTGCATATGCGATATTCACACGGTCTAAAAAGGCTATAATAGAAACAATAAATAATGGTAGGATTACATGCAACATGCGCCGCCTTGTAAAATCCTTGAAATCGATGGCCCCACTTTGAGGCTCTGGTACAGATGATGAGTTCATATGAATCCTTTCTACTTATTATATGATACGTACCATAATATATTAAAAAAACAAATGTCCTCTGTCAATGATATTATATAGAATATAGGAATAACGAATTAGAATATGTAACATACAAAAAGCACCTTATATCTGTTATGTAAAATCTCCATTGAGATTTCTAACAGTATATAAGGTGCTTTCACATACACTATTCAGATATTAGCGTCTGTTACCAAAGATACGCAACAAGGATAAGAACAAGTTAATGAAATCGAGATACAAGCTAAGTGCACCAGCAATTTCAATACGATCTAAAATGGTTTCATCTTCAGATAGTGCCAACTGTGTAACGCTGTTTTTAATCATGTTCATATCAACAGCCGTAAAGATGGAAAATACCACGACCCCAACGTAGCCAAGAATTAAGCTAATTGTACTATAGCTAATGGAACTAAGATATGGAATCGAAAAATACGATGCTGCCATAAACACGAGACTTACGATAATCATACCAAAGATGGCCGCCACCAAATATGGTGTTAAGCCAGCCAAGTTTTTCTTAGTCGTAAGACCTACAATAGAGAAGGCAACGAAGAACGCCAACGCCCCAATCAATGCAGGTACAGTAGCTTCCATGATACCATACGCTAACGAAACAAGTGATAAGGTAACGCCATTCAATGCACTATAGATGAAGAACATCGCATATAGGGACATAACATTGGCCTTATACGTGCGCATGCTAAACAAGAATACCACCGCTACTTCTGCAATCAATATAATATTAAAATTGCTAGCTGCAAAGCGCGCCCAGGACGGATTCATTAGCGTCGCAACACCAATCCCTAATGTGGTCAACAAACCAATAACCATCCATAAGATGGAACCCTTTAATCGTTGTGATACAATACTTTCTACCAGTGCTACATCATTAGCATTTGGCGTTTGTGTCATATATGGATTCATAAGAACCTCCTTGCTATTTATAGTTTATATACTTCGTTATCTATCTCTATATTATACTAAAAATTCTTATTCAACGCCATAAAAATACATTGTATCAAACCATTTTTTATAAATTCAACTGATTTCAATTTTATTCTAAAAGAGATTTCATATTAATTAGTGCTAATAGGATCATAATCAGCTGGCACAGGAGCAACGATACTCACAAAGACAACATCTTCGGTTCCCGTATTTTTTGCACCATGACATTCACCCTTTTTAGATACTATAACTTGCCCCTTTGTAAAAGGCACCTCTGTATCAGGCGTTGGATAAAATACACCCTTGCCTTGCAATATAACCCATATATCATCAGAGTGATGATGATAATGTTTTGGTAAGGTTTGACCAGGTTTAATAACCCATACTGAACCACCTGTGGAATCAGTTTGATAAAATGGCGTCCTAACAGCCTTCTCCAAACTTTCAACTTTCACAAGTTCCATATCAAAAATACGTTGATCACTCATAATGCTCACACCTTTCATAGATTAACAACTAACGAGTTCCAGAAGCATATTCACCCATGTTTACATCAAGCACTGCTCTCACCGGTTGAACTAGGGAATCCTCATACTGCAATATCCATTGCACATTTGAATCCAATTTGGCGTTTGTGTCATATATGGATTCATAAGAACCTCCTTGCTATTTATAGTTTATATACTTCGTTATCTATCTCTATATTATACTAAAAATTCTTATTCAACGCCATAAAAATACATTGTATCAAACCATTTTTTATAAATTCAACTGACTTTAATTTTATTCTAATATACAATTACCGAGTCCCCGATGCATATTCACCCATATTTACATCAAGCACTGCTCTCACCGGTTGAACTAGAGAGTCCTCATACTGCAATATCCATTGCACATTTGAATCCAATTCCCCACGCTCTAGGCCGCTAATAGTATCACCATCACCTACAGGATTGTCATTTTCTAAAATAAAATACAACATATTATATGCATGAATAACTACATCATCAGGATTCATACCGTGAAAATGATACTGCACATCAGGCAAGAATAAGGTGCTCATCCCTACCGAGTCAACCATCATATCTTCTGTACCTTGAATATTAAAATATCGCACATTAACAGCATAATCAATAAAACGAGTTACAGCCTTATCTGGATAATTTTCAATCGATTCACGACTTAAAAACTTACGTGATGGACCAAAGACTACGGCCTTACAAGCCGGATATAATTCCAACAAAGCATCTACATACTTTACTAGCATATCAGCACGCTGTTTAGACTCTAAACCAGCAGCTAACATATCTGTAGCAAATACTCTATATTCGCACTCTGCCAACAACTCATCCGCATTGGGACAATTCCATACCTGACTACGATTAAAATCGTCTAATACAGGCTTATCAATTTTCTCACATTTGGTAATCATCAATGTTGGTGGAACCTCTGTATCATTATCCTCATAATGAACCTTATAATTCTGAGGTGCAAAACCAGCTGAATCCACTCCATAACTAAAACAATCAACAGTGCCTAAGTGCTTTGTAAACACCTCAACCATATGCTCGCGGTCAGGCATATCACAATGCACCGCCATCAACAATTCAACAAAAAATATACCACCAGGACGATCTGAAGTATCCGTTAAATCTTGTTTAAATACTTGGCTCATATGCTCTCTCCTATTGCGAAAACTAAATATAACATACATCTTTCACTAATAGTATATAGCACTATAAATATTTCGTATATGCTAATCGATTCTACTATACTATTGCAAATCCTCTTTAGGTCCGGTCTAGGCGTGCAACTACCGATATACTAGAGTTCGTGGTGCGAAACCATGATAAACGCTTCCTCTGTACCGCTGGCGGTATCACCATCCCCTAGGCAAGAAATAAAACTAACGACAAAAAGACCCTCTCCGTGGTCCGTAGAGGAACTTCAGGCATGTGTGAGTCCTAGGACCATGGAGAGGGTCTTTGTATTATTTAATCAGCAAGTGATGGTGATACCGCCAGCGGAACCGTAACGGATTCTACCGGGTTCCACACCACCAACTCAATTATAGCGGTTTACGAACCACGTCGATGATAGAACCATCGCGGTATTCTACGATTGCGATGATATCTTCATCTTTGTCAGATACAGGGATATCTTGTGGTTTACCTACTAAGTCGAATGCTAATTGTTGTAATTCTTCAATTGTGTAGATAGGCAAGTTGCTATCTTTGAAGCGTTCAATCAAATCAGTACGAGCTGGATTGATTGCAATACCGTATTCTGTAACAAGTACATCAACGGAAGAGCCTGGTGTAATTACAGTTGCTACTTTGTCACGAATCATTGGCAAGCGGCCGCGGATCAATGGGCAAGTAATAACTGTGCATTTAGCACCTGCTGCTGTATCGGAGTGACCGCCGGAAGCGCCCATCAATACACCGTTGGAGTCAGTCATTACGTTTACGTTGAAATCAAGGTCAATTTCAGTAGCACCAAGGAATACTACATCGAGGTAGTTTGTAGTGCAGTCTGTCCATGGGTTAGCGTACATGGAAGCGGACATTTCGATGTGTGCAGGGTTTTTATCCAAGGATGCAGCTGCAGTAGTATCGAATGTTTGAGTATCATAGATAGCTTTGATCAAGCCTTCTTCAAGCATACCAGTCAAGATACCAGTAGCACCACCGATAGCAAAGCCACCAGCTTCACCGCGTTTGCGAAGTTTTTCAGCAATGAATTTTGCTACAGTCAATGGAGCACCACCAGCGCCCAATTGGAATACGAAGCCTTCTTTAATGATACCAGCTTGGTCAAGGAATTCACCAGCTAGTTCAGCGATTTTAATTTGAATAGGGTTCTTAGTGAAGCCAATTGCACCAGAAGCAATACCTTCTGGGTCGCCGATGCTTTCAACAGGAACAACATAATCTACATCTGTTTGAGGGATAGCATAGTTGTGTACATAGTCAACCAAGTTATCAGTGATGATAACAGTTGTATCTGCATAGTGGGAGTCAACCTTAGCATAGCCAAGCGCACCACATGCGGATTTACCCATACGACCAGTAGCATTACCACGTGGGTCAGCTGTAGGAGCAGCCATGAAAGCTACATCGATATGAACTTCGCCAGATTCGATAGCACGAGCACGGCCACCATGAGGACGAATGACTACAGGGCGTTTTAACACGCCAGGGTTTTGTGTTAAAAATTTACCAAGACGATCGCGAAGACCAGATGTTTCGAGAGCTGTAACAGTACCGTCTTGAATCATTTCTACCAAGAAGTCATGGCATGGAGACAAGGAAGAAGAAGCGATTGTAATATCTTTAATGCCTTTCGCTTGAACGCGTTCCATAACCATTTTCATAACATAGTCGCCATTGCGCAAATGGTGATGAAAAGACAATGTCATGCCATCTTTTACGCCAGCTTTTTCGATTGCTTCATCGATGGAAGCAAGAACTTTATTTGTACCAACACGGCTCATGTGAACAGGTTTACCTGCGCGTTTAGCCTTAGGTTCAATTGCGAATTCACCTTGATATACTTCGCGACCTTCTAGTGCTGGGATATTTGTTGGGATATCGCGACCTACTTTATTTAACATCGTATTCTGCTCCTTCCTCTAATTCAACTTTAATGCCTGCTGCACGTGCTTTATCAACTACGCGTTGTGCACGAACTACGATAGGACCATCGATCATTTTACCATCTACGGAGATTACGCCTTTATTGTTGCGCAATGCATCAGCATAGCTGTTCAATACCTTAACGGAATGAGCGATTTCTTTTTCATCAGGAGTGAATACTTCGTGGATAATTTTGATTTGGCTTGGATGGATGCAAGATTTACCATCATAACCCAACGCTTTAATGAATTCAACTTCTTCACGGAAACCTTGAGGGTCTTTTACGTCGGAGAATACAGTATCGATGACGCGGATACCTGCTTCGCGTGCTGCATGAAGGATTGTTTGACGAGCGAACAACAATTCAACAGCTGGTTTATGTTTACCTGTGCGAAGGTCTGCGCGGTAATCTTCTGCACCAAGAGCGATAGCAACTACGCGAGGACCATGGCAGATTTCACGAACATTGTACAAGCCACGAACGGATTCGATAGCTACGATAATGTTGATTGTACCTTCTGGCCAGCCATTAGCTTTTTCCACTTCTTCAATTTTCTTCGCTACGATTTCAACTTCGGATACGTCTTCAGTTTTAGGTAAACGAATCATATCAGGTTTTGCTGGAACGATAACATCAAGGTCATCATAACCATAAGGTGTTTGTGTAGGATGGTTGATACGAACTACAGTTTCAGCGCGGAATTTACGGGATTTCAATGCTTCTGCAGTCAAAAGACGAGCTGTGTCTTTTTCTGTAATAGGCACGGAATCTTCAATATCGATCATGATGGAGTCAGAACCGTGGATATCAGCACTGTTAATCATTTTTGGTGTATTACCAGGAACGAACATCATGGAACGGGATAAGCGTTTTTTAGCCGCTTCTGTAAGCGGATTAGTTTTTACTTCCGGAAATGTTTTATCGTTAGCCATTATGCTTTGCTCCCCCTTTCTAATGCGCCCAACACGCGAGCTTTAATTGTGTAATCCCAAGCGTTTTTATCTTGTACAGTTACTTTTACGCCATCAAAACCAGCTTCTTTAACTGTATTCAAGATAACAGATTTAATTTGGTCGCCATATTGACGCATAACTTTAGAAGTCAATTCGATTTCGATGCCACTAGCAATCGGTTCTACCGTAACTAATGCATCATTTTTTTCGTCGAAGCCTGCTTGCGCAGCTTTCACTAATTGTGCCATGTTACATCCTTTCACTAAAAAATATATCAAATGGCAAAGACCAGACCGTCGCGAAGTCTGGCCCAAGCCGTAAAAACAATGATGAGTATAAATTAGATGGTGATTAAATCATACCGATGAAAGTCCACCAAGGGATACCTATTACAAAGAGTAAGATCCAGCTTAATACCGCTAAGATACCACCAGCAGTCCACCATTCTTTAATGTTATTATAACCAGCAGAATAGATGATAGGACCAGGGGATGCACCGTAGTGAGTTACGAGACCACCAAATGCATTTGTAGCAAGCAATACTAAACCAAACATAACAGGGTTAACACCGGCTGCCATACCTACCGTTAAGAATACAGGAAGCATGGATGCGATATATGCGGTACTAGAAGCGAATAAGTAACGAATAACAACGCTGATAGCGGAAAGAATTAATACTACTACAAGTGGAGATACATCGAGTGCCAAGTTTGCTTCCATAAATGTAGCAAGCCAAGCAAAGAATTTAGCTTTTGTTAAAGCTGTAGATAAACCAAGGATAGCACCGAACCAGATGAATGTATTCCAAACAGCTTTTGTTTGAACCATATCTTCCCATGTAATGATGCCGGATAAGAAGACAACAGTCATAGCGATGAGTGCAACTGCTGTAGCACTTAAATCAATACCGATGGAAGGCAATGCCCAACCGATAAGAGCAAGAATGAATACAACGGCCAAGATTTTTTCAGACATTTTCATAGGTCCTAATTTTGCAAGGCCATCAGCAGCTAATTTCTTATTGTCAATTTTTACTGCATCAGGACGGTCGATCCAGTAACCAACAAGTGGTACGAAGAGCAACATAATAAAGCCAGGAAGCGCTAATGCTAATGCCCATTCGCCCCAAGTCATATTTAGGCCAGTAATTTTTGTTACGAAGTCCAAAGCCAACACATTAGGAGCCATAGCTGTTAGGAACATGAAGGACGTAATCTTTGTTACGAAATAACCATTCATCAAGATAAAGGAACCGCCTCGTTTTGCAGTATCACCAGGGTAAGAACCGATAGATTCTGCAATGGATAAGTTAATAGGATATACGATACCAGCTGCACGTGCTGTGTTAGAAGGTGTTGCTGGAGACAAGATTAAGTCAAGAAGCGCTGTTACATAGCCTAAACGCAATACTGTGGAACCGAATGCATTAATCAAATGGTACGCTACACGGTGACCAAGACCAGTTTTACCAAATGCAACGCTCAAGGAGAAGGCTGCAATGATCATCCACAATGCTGTAGAGCCATAACCTACCAAAATATCTTTTGCATTGTCCATGAATAATGCAGAAGCAGATAATACGGATAATAAAATAATTTGAATTGGATATGGTTTTAAAATCAAACCTAAGATACCTGCGATGTAGAAACCAAATAGGCGCCACGCTTCCGCAGAAAGCCCTGCTGGTGGAGTTGTAAACCAGAGGATAATTGGGATTAGCACGATAACGGCTAATTTTACAAGTCTTTCCATGTTTTTTCCTTTCTTATAAACATAGGCATATACTGTTCATCCTAACACTACCCAAGTAATTCGTAATACGCGACTATTACTTTATGAATTCTTGTATTTAGTATGATTTCATTATACGTTGGTAATCATTTTCTGAAAAATAGATTACCTTTATAGGGGTCATAAAAATTTTTATAACTGCCATTCATACTTTTTATGCATTTTACTCATAGGTTTTTAGGTGTAAATGAAAAAAATGCATGCATACACCTCTAACAAGATGTATACATGCACTTACATGTTATGATTGATATTCTCTAAAAATACTATCGTCTACGACAGTGTGTTGTTTATAGTAATCTCGTACGTACTCGATAAATGTTTTGACAGCAATTAAATTGGCCGACTCTTTTGTGTATACCATATTGGTATCACGCGAAATATATGTTCCATCCTTGCTACGCAATGGGCTAACATAAATATCTTTGTCTTTACAAGATCCAAGGCCCATATAGGTTAAGATAGACCAGCCTAGTCCAGCCCGCACAAAGTGACGGCATGTGCTCATAGAATTAACATCCATCGCCACAATAGGAGGTTCTTCAAAATGCTCGGCACACCATTTTTCAATGATATTAGCTACTGATGCATCAGTTTGGTATCGAATAAAGGGCACCTTCTCTAACGATTCTGGTGGCACTAACTCTTTATATACCAAACAATACGGTTCCTCCAATAACAATTCTGAATTGCCTGATACTTCATATCCACCACGTGCAAACGCCACCATACAATCACCGGTATTAAACATCTTTACAACTTGATGGCTGAAAGCTGTCTTAACTTGAATATGCACATCTGGATACTGTTCGCGGAACGATTTCAACAAAGCTGGTAATTCATAATCTGCAAAATTAATGGATGATGCAATCTTCAAGGTACCTTGAATCTTACCAGTAGACGATGTCAATGCATGGTCTAAGGCTTCTCTATCATGCAGCATGCGTTTGCAATAATCATAATAGATTTCACCTTGTGGCGTCAATGCAATGCCTTCTGTGGTACGAAGCAACAAGGAGTATCCTACACTATCCTCTAAATGACGCAGTCGATAGCTCAAAGCAGGTTGTGAAACAAATAACTTTTCAGCTGCTTTTGTTATATTACCTTCATCCACAACGGTTACAAAGGTACGCCATTCTTTATCATCCATAGTCGTACTCCTTTTTATGACTAACCTAATTACATTATATATTGCTTATCTAGCATTCGCAATGCCTGCAAAGACCTTACCTCGTTCGCCATCGATGGTGACCTCTGCGCCTTCCAGCAATGCGTCATAAGCGTCTTTGGCGCCTAAGATGACAGGAATGCCATACGTAATGCCTGCAATAGCACTATCTGATGTGTACCCATCTTCAACAGCTACAATACCGCCTGCTCGTTTAGCAATGTTCATCAACTCTGGTTCCATAGTCCCTACTACGAGGATATCACCAGATTGGAAGCTTTCATAATCATTCTTATGATTAGCTGCAATAAATACGCGACCTGTAGCGGATTTACGCAAGATACCATTGCCAGATAACAACACCTTGCCTGCAATATGAACGCGAATCATATTCGTAGTACCTGTAGAGCCAGATGGTACACCGGCCGTAACGACAACTAGATCACCAGAGTTGATGGTATTTGCCCCAAGTGCACCGGTAATCGCCTGTTTTACCATCTCATCAGAGTTGATATTTTCGCGACCCTTGATGGCTTCAACGCCCCAGCACAATTGCATGCGACGAATCGTTTCATCATGCGGTGTAATGGCGATAATTTTGCAATCTGGACGGTGACGAGCCACACTAATTGCAGTATGACCAGATTCGGTACATGTCAAAATAGCTGCTGCCCCAAGATCACTCGCAACGCGCACACTGGCCAAACATACAGCCTCAGTGGTTGTCACATCACTACTTTCCTGCGTTCTGCTCTTATGATCATAAATAGCAGACTGCTCCGTTACCTCTGCAATACGTGTCATCGTTGTAACAGCTTCTACAGGGTATGAACCATTAGCCGTTTCGCCAGACAACATAATCGCATCGGTACCATCTAAGATGGCATTGGCCACATCACTCGCCTCGGCACGAGTTGGACGAGGGTTTTGAATCATAGATTCCAACATTTGCGTAGCCGTAATAACAGGTTTGCCAAGACGATTACATTTTTCAATCATCATCTTTTGCAATACCGGTACTTCTTCGGCCGGAATTTCTACGCCTAAATCACCACGGGCAATCATAAGACCATCCGCTACATCGAGGATTTCATCAATATTATTGACCCCTTCAGCATTTTCAATTTTGGCGATAATCTTAATATCCTTTTGTTCAGATTCCAAGATACGGCGAATAGCCACTACATCCTTAGCGCGTTGCATAAAAGATGCGGCCACAAAGTCCACACCTTGTTGGCAACCAAAGCGCAAATCTAATTCATCTTGCTCGGATACAGGTGGCAGGCTAAGCGCTACGCCTGGCACGGCCACCCGTTTACGATTGCCGATTTCGCCGCTGTTTTGAACGGTGGTAATGATGTTATTACCTTCAATAGCATCGATGGTCAATCTAACAAGGCCATCAGCTAAGAGAACCGTATCGCCAACATGCACATCGCCTACTAAACCTTTATGGTTTACAGTACTAATCTCTGACGTGCCTTCCACGTCATCCGTAGTCAATGTAAATTGTTGCCCTGCTTCGAGAAATACCTTGCCTTCTTTAAACAGTCCTAGACGAACCTCAGGGCCCTTTGTATCGAGCAATAATGCGATTGGTTTATTGACAATCATCGCCGCATCACGCACCATTTGCATGCGCTCTGCTTGCTCTTCATGTGAACCATGAGAGAAGTTAAAACGAGCCACATTCATGCCAGCGCGCATCATATCTTCTAAAATACCGAATTTATCCGTGCCCGGACCTACGGTACATACGATTTTTGTACGTTTCATATATCCTCCTAAATGGGATGGTATTTAATATACTCTATTGCACCTCTACGGCACCTTCACCTAACACCGCTTCAATGCGTGCGATGATTTCATCTGTAGGTGCAAAGCATAATTGAGGTGATAAATTAATTCGTTTTCGTTGTTTGTGTAAATATAATGCTGTCGGGACTTGCCCTTCTGCTTGTGAAAGTATTTCCTTCAACGCATTGCTATTTTCTGGCGTATCATAGGCACCTCGAATATGGATAGCGATTTGTCGCGCATTGTTGTAATTTACCTTTAATGGTGCAATGCGATCAGCAATAATTTGCACGCCCTTTTCATCCGCATCAACGCGACCTCGCACCTTAACGACCATATCAACAGCTAAGAATTGTTGACTCTGTGCAAATACCTTCGGAAATGCTACCACTTGAGCGGAACCAGAGTAATCTTCGATGCGAAGAATACTCATAACATCGCCCCGTTTTGTAGGTCTATCCCCTCTTTCAGCAATGAGACCGCCAAAGGTAATCGTTTGACCATCAAAACGCTCTGGGTTTTCAAGGAGTTGCCCCAGTTCAAAAAGGCCTTTCAATTCCTTGTTATAGCCTTGCAATGGATGGCCCGTAATATAGAATCCTGTGTAGTCCTTTTCATCCTTCAATTTATCATCTTCCGATAAATCAGGTAAATTCGGTACCGGAATCATATCGACGTCATCCGTGCTTTCACCAAAGAGACTCATAGTACCCATGGCAGCATCCTTTTGCTGCTTAGCCCCTACGGCCTGTGCACTTTCATACATGTGCAATAACTGATTGCGGTTTTCCTCAAATCCGTCCATAGCACCGCAGCGAATTAAGCTTTCAAGCAACCGTTTATTAACGACCTTGCTATCTACGCGACGACAAAAATCGGTAATACTCGTATAGAGACCATTGGCCTCACGTTCAGCGATGAGTCGATCAATAGCATTGTCCCCTACGTTCTTGATGCCCCCAAGACCAAAGCGAATGGCATCACCTTGTACGGCAAAGCTACGCAAGGAATGGTTCACATCGGGACCGAGGACCTGCACATTGTGTTTTTTACAGGCATTAATATAGTAGGTAAGCTTATCCATATTCTGCATAAAACTCGTCATGGTAGCGGCCATAAATTCTGGAAAATAATGCGCCTTGAGATATGCCGTTTGGTACGCAATATACGCATAGGCCGCACTATGGGATTTATTAAAGCCATAGCCGGCAAAGTAAACGAGCAAGTCAAATACTTCGTTTGCAATGGACTCTTCAATGCCATTATTGATAGAACCTTGTATAAAGGATTCACGTTGCGCCTTGAGGACGGATTCCTTTTTCTTCCCCATCGCACGACGCATTAAATCTGCTTGACCAAGGGAGAAACCGCCCATGGCAGATGCAATTTGCATAACCTGTTCTTGGTAGAGAATAACGCCGAACGTATCTTTCAAAATAGGTTCCAAAATTGGATGTAAATAAGTCACCTCTTTTTTACCATGACGGCGATCGATAAAATCCGCCACCATGCCAGATCCCAAAGGACCTGGGCGATAGAGTGCAACGAGAGGGATTAAATCCTCAAAATGCTCAGGCTTCAAATCCATAACGAGCTTGGTAATCCCATCGGATTCGAGCTGGAATACGCCGGATGTATCGCCCTTCGTAAGGAGCTCACAAGCCGCTTTATCATCTAATGGGATAGCATCTAAATCGAGGTCAATACCTCGGTTTGCCTTGATGAGCTTAAGGGCATCCCCCATAACGGTCAATGTACGAAGGCCCAAAAAGTCCATCTTTAACAGGCCTAGTTCTTCGATATTATCCTTATCATATTGAGTGACAAAGCCTTCTTCATTAGAGTTTTGTACAGGCACATGGTCATCTAGAGGGTCCGCAGAAATTACGACGCCCGCCGCATGGGTAGACGAATTACGTGCAATACCTTCTAGTTTTTGACCAAAATCAAATAGCTCTTTTACATTAGGGTCTGTATCATATAAGGCTTTTAAATCTTTACCCTTTAAGGCCTTTTCTAAGGTAATGCCCAATTCATTAGGAATCATCTTCGCAATACGATTGACCTCGGCTAGTGGTAAATCAAGCACACGACCTACGTCTCGAATAACGGCGCGAGCCGCTTCCGTACCAAAAGTGATGATTTGGGACACACGAGCCTGTCCATATTTTCGCGTTACATAGTCGATAGCTTCGCCCCGCTTTTCATAGCAGAAGTCAATATCGATATCAGGCATGCTTACCCGTTCTGGATTAAGGAATCGTTCAAAGAGCAAATCGTATTGTAATGGGTCAAGGCCTGTGATACCTAATAAATAGGCTACTACAGAACCTGCCGCAGAGCCACGACCTGGGCCTACAAGGATATCGTGTTCTCGCGCGTAACGCACATAGTCCCATACGATAAGAAAATAGTCTTCAAAGCCCATCGTTCCAATAACATCGAGTTCGTAGTCGAGGCGTTTTTTGAGTTCTTCTGATGTATCGCCATACAAACGAGGTATTTCTCGTTCACAAACCTTACGCAAATAGGTCTTAGATGTTTCGCCCTCAGGCACATCAAAGTGCGGCAAATGGTGTTCATCAAAATTAAATTCTACATTGCATCGGTCTGCAATCTTTACTGTGTTTTCTAAGGCCCCAGGGATGTGTCCAAAGAGCTCCGCCATTTCGTCCCCAGATTTTAGATAAAACTCATCATTAGGGAATTTCAAGCGGTCTACTTCGGCGCGACGTCGGCCCGTTTGAATACAGACACGGATATCCTGAGCATCAGCGTCGTCTTTCATAACATAGTGGAAATCATTGGACGCTACAATGCCTAGGCCATATTCGTCAGCTAATTGGCATAGCACTTGCTGAGCCCGTAACTCTTCAGGTAAACCGTGATTTTGAATTTCTAAAAAGAAATTGTCTTTACCGAAGGTTTCAATGTACCATTCAACAGCACGGCGAGCTCCTTCCATATTATCTTGCAGAATATATTGAGGTACTTCCCCTTGAATACACGCACTAAGAGCAATAATGCCCTTGCTGTATTGACGCAACAAATCATGGTCAGCACGTGGCTTATAATTAAAACCTTCCGTAGAGGCTTTAGATACGATTTTAACAAGGTTTCGATAGCCTTCCATCGTTTCGGCTAGTAAAATAAGATGTTTTAATCGCTCACGGCTACGCCCTTCTGGCTTATCAAGGCGGCTACCTTCTGTGACATACACTTCACACCCAATAATCGGTTTAATGCCTTGCGCCACACATTCTTTATAAAAATAGATGGCTGCATACATATTGCCATGGTCTGTAATGGCAAGGGCTGGTTGTTCCAATTCCTTCGCGCGGCGCACCATATCCGGCAAACGACTGATGCCGTCCAATAAACTAAACTCCGTATGACTATGTAAATGTACAAATGGCTTCATGGTACACCTCCTTACGGTCTATGTGCAAAATAGATATTTAATGATTTCTTACGAGCTCTCCAATCTGGTAAAAATTGGGTCACTAAATTGTGAAAGTTCTTGGAATGATCCAAGTATTTAAAATGGGCAAACTCATGGACCATAACGTATTCAATATAGGCCTGAGGCCCTTCTAATAAACGCATATTCATCTTAATGAGCTGCTTTGATGGCGTACAAGAACCCCAACGACTCTTCATGCGCTGTTGCTTTACCGTTGGAATAGGCACATCAATATGTTGTTGGTGAAAGCGTTGATACACGACCTTCGCCCAATGGGTAAACACCTTTTCCCCTAGCTGGCGCCAAAAGGTTTGCATTAATTTATGCTTATCTTCATAGATGTAATCAGGTTTAACGAACATCACCATGCGATTAGACCCATCAAACTTAATATGCGGTTTGCCAGATGTTTCTAGTACCTCTAGCGAAACAGGCATGCCCAAAATAGATACGGTTTCACCCGTCACATATTGCAATGCCTCTATCCGTTGTGCCGTTAATGCTTCTAATTTAAAACGAGCCCGCTCAATAAAAGGTATATTTTCGATAACAAACGCATCGATGCGATGATCTGGTACATAAGCATTCGCCGAAACATGGACACTACCATCCTTGTGAACACGCATGTTTATGTTCTTTACACGCTTGATTGTTAATTCATATTCAATTGTGTCACCATTGTAGGTAATAGACCGAGTTGTTGAAGTATTCATACCTTTTATTTTATCATAAAACACTCATAAATTCGTTAAAATCTGGAGATTCTAATAGAATTACTTTGATTTTAAACAATACTGATTTTTATTACTTTGTAATATAAAAATGACACCTATATCCCCTTTATGGAGATATAGGTGTCATTATAATAAAGAGCAATCCAAATTCACTCTAGATAATTCTCTAACCCCATTTTATATTCTGGTTTTAATCGCATACTATCTCGTGCAGTGACTAACCTAACAATTAATTCTTCTATAACTTCCTTATCATCTTTACTAAATTGACTATAATGATTTAAAACAATAATTTTATCTTTTAACATCTTATCTTTATTCTGTTCTTTCGTTAATTCAGCTTCTTCATAGATTTTAAAACTACTCGTATTTAACTCACTATTTTCACTGCTAAAATTATATAACAATAACTTATCCGAATAATATTTCCATACTGTACCAGTTTCTAAATCTATCTTTGTAATGCTTCCAAAATCAACATTATAGAATATATTATTAGAAATTTTATACGTATCAATTTTCGATAATTTAGATCCTGTAGCTAAATTATAAATTCCACGGGTTTCGTAAGAGAAAAAGAATGGAAATCTAATGATATTTCCCTCCTCTATAGGAATTCTTTTCCTAAAATCAGCATAAAATTTGCTTTTCCAAACTTCCTGTTCCGAATCAGAAAAACGACTAAATTCTGGATATACATTAGTAATGTCATTTATTCTGATTTCATTAGGTGGCTCTTTATGTAATATAAATACATGATCGTTATTTAATTCATTATATACACCAATACCATTTGTAGTTATATAATATATTTTCCCTCGTACTTCATCAAAACCAAGAACATTAGAAGCAATTATATTAGTTGGCTCTTTGTAATATATTATTCCCCCCCTAAGATCCAAATAGTGGATAAATGGGTGCATAAAGTTTGTAGCAAAGAAAAGACAACCACCAAAAATAATACCTACTACTACTAAACAAGAGAGAACTATTCTCTCAAGCCATTTTTTTGAGTTTTTTCCTGTCCGCATGAAAGCTCATCCAATCAATACCATTTTAAATTATTGACTTTTAATTTGAATCACATATTCTTCATTTCTCCCTCTATATTTATTATAGATTGTAACATGTCTTCCACCTTCGGTTAAGAGTTCATTAATTTTATTTATCACAGTATTAATACACCTAACTCCATACCTCATTAAATTGTATATTTTATAAAAACAATATCACTTCCCAAGATAAAAAAGCTATTATACTCAAACAAATACCTAAAAATATTTAAATAGGTTCTATTGCTATATGCACTTAATCATAAACTTTTACAAAGCCATCTACCCATTGACGTTCGTTTAATACAACCTTCCCAATACCAAAATTGTCTAACCCATGAACAATAAATATATCCCAAGTACTATATTTTTCTTTTGCTAATACAGCATATTCATAGTTACTAAATACACCTAAAGTTCCACCCACTGTATATATTGCATCAACATCATACCCATACCACAATATAAAAACTTCATTATTTTTGATAAGATCATCTACACTATAATTTCTTGGTACTCCATCATTTAAAACAAATTCCTCAATATAAAAGTTTTCATCGCAAAACGCTCTAAATCCCGGAAGTTGTTTAGCTAACATTATTGCATTTTCTGCTAAATCTTTAGTCGAAAAATCCCCTAAACTAAAGTACTCTGTATATGGTAATGTATCATCTTTTTTATATTTAGCTACGGCTTCATATATAGTTGTATTCATATTATCTAACCTTTCTATATATTCAATTCACGAAAAACCTAGCCTCATAAGTTTCTCCATTAATATAATTAGAACTTATTTTTATCGAATAGTAATATTTTATTATTTAGCTTAATTGTAGAATGAAATTGAACAAATAAAAATCCATAGTGAACCTTGTGTTATGATTTAGGTGTCTAATCAAAATATAACCGAGGTAATCACTATGGACTATAATAATCATAACACGACATTACGTACAAACAAACACTTAAACTTCGAAGAGCGATTTTATTTAGAAAAGAGAATCGTTCTAGGAGATAGTATTACGGCAATTTCACGTGCACTTGGCCGTTCTAGAACAACTATATATACAGAATTAAAACGTGGTACTGTAATTCAAATTCGACAAGGTAAATCTCAACTTGTATATTTAGCTGATTCTGGACAAGCAACATATGAAAGACAACGTGTGGGCTCTTCTAATACCATGAAAGTTGGTGCTATAGAATCTTTTATAAATTGAATTGAAAGCAAGGTTCTAGATGATCATTGGTCCTTTGATGCTACTGTTGGATATGCTGAACATAAGGATTTGTTTATGCGTAATGAAATGGTTTGTGCTAAAACTTTATATAACTATCTTCACAAAGGCATATTAGGTATAAAAGCAATTGACTTACCATTGGTAGTGCGGCATTCTCAACGAAAATCTATTTCTAGAAAACATAAGCGAGAACTTGGTAAATCCATAGAACTTCGCGATTCTAATATTGAAACGCGCGAGGAATTCGGACATTGGGAATTAGATACCGTCCGTGGAACAAAAGATAAGACAGACCATGTTTTAATTTCTTTACTTGAGCGTAAAAGCAGATTGTATGTGGCTTTACGGTGTCCCTCAGCACGTGCTACTGATGTAAAAGAAACACTGCATGCATGGTTAAATACGTTTAAAGATGTTAATCTAGCTTGCTTATGCAAAACAATAACTGCAGATAACGGTTTAGAGTTTTCAGAGATATCTAATTTAGAAAATGAAATCTTGTCTATTTATTTTGCTCGACATTATTCTGCTTGGAAGCGTGGATCGAACGAAAGCATAATGGTTTACTTTGTAGATGTATACCGAAAGGAATGCCAATAAAAGCCGTTTCAGAGGAAACTATTCGACGAACACTTAAATGGTATAATACTTTGCCACGCAAGCTTCTAAATTATAGAACCCCCTTGGAGGTCTTTCTTGAAGAAGTTAATAAGATTGTAGATTTGGATACTGTTCAATTTCATATTGCAATTTAAGATATTCTTTTTTACATTATGTAAAAATTCAGTATAATCAGTAGTAGGCATATAAGCTCACATCCTTTTTTAGGACTTTGACACTTTTATTGTAAAGCATGTGAGCCTTGTATGCTTATTTTTTTGCAAAAAAATAATGTTGGGTTATAGGACAAAAAGTGTGTGTGACTAATCCCAATAAGTTGGAAAATCTGTA
>OGTM01000017.1_pt1 | contig 117802 bp, 139 predicted proteins | sample 1574581 | NCBI WGS metagenome assembly OGTM01 (sample SAMN03295850, study PRJEB24534) | human gut metagenome | isolation source: fecal sample 3 from infant 7 | host: Homo sapiens | place: USA: Pittsburgh, PA | collected 2014-07 | reverse complement strand
TTTTCAAATCCGCCAGAATGCGCATCACGCCGCTGCGGGAGAGGTGGGTTTTATCCCTGATATACTTTTCCGCCGTCACGCTGAGCCGATAATCTTCCTCTTCCTCCGTCAGCTTTATTAACTGCTGGCGAATCATCTCATACGCCGTCGGCGCGCCCTGCGGCATCACGTTGTTATAGAGACGGCTATACACATACATGAGCTGTTGAGAGAGCAGTCCCCAAAGCGCCTTCTCTTTAATAATGGCATTCACCCTTTCTGTGGTGATCGTCCCGATCAGGCACGGGCTGACGGTCTTAAGATAATCACTAAAATAGATATCAGTGAGGTTAGCGAGGCCGAAAACAGCAGGGCTACGGGCCGTAGACAGCATCATGTTATCGCTTCTTCTGTAGACGGCGATGGTTCCTTCAAGAATTAAATAGCACATGCCCTGACCATTGACCTGCAGGTCCAGCCGCTCGCCGCGGGCGGTATGTCGCGTTGTGCAATCAGGTAACAGGTGTGAAATAAGCGCTTGCGCGTGGGGAGAACCCCGTTGAGACTTTTCTGGAAGGGACATGGTTGCCGACAGCCTTAAAAAAAACCTGGCTAATTATAGCGCTTCTCTTTGGGACGGGTAAGCGAGTTGCTTGTTATTGCATGATTCCGTACGCGATTGCCGGGTGGCGGTTACGGCACCCGGCATTTTCCTCAGACGTTCGCCGCACTTATCAGCCGCGACTTCATGGACTGATACGCCGATGCGGCATAGTCCTCTGCCCAGCGCTGGTCCTCAATCGCCTCCAGCTGCACCGCGCAGTACTTCGTTTCCGGGGTTTTGGAGATGGGATCGAGGTTATCCTGGGTTAGCTCGTTGCAGGCACCAATCCACCACTGATAGGTCATATAAACGGCCCCGGCGTTGATGCGCTCGCTGATGCTGGCGCGGGAAATTACTTTCCCCCGGCGGGAGCGCACCCAGACCAGCTGTCCGTCGGTAATGCCCAGCTTGTCCGCATCGGCAGGGTTCATTTGCACCCGGCCCGGCTCGTCGGCCAGGCTTTGCAGCGCGGCGCAGTTCCCGGTCATGGAGCGGCAGGAGTAGTGGCCCACCTCGCGGACCGTACAGAGCACCAGCGGGAAATCCGCATCCGGGGTTTCCGCTGGCGCGCGCCACGGTGCGGCAAAGAGCTGCCCTTTACCGGTTGGGGTATCGAACTGATTATCTTTGTACAGGTACGGCGTACCGGGATGATCCAGCGTCGGGCACGGCCATTGAACGTGACCCATCTCGCCCATTTTTTCATACGTCACGCCGTAGAAGAGCGGGCACAGCTCGCGCATCTCGTCCCAGATTTGCTGGTTGGAGTCATAATGCATCGGGTAGCCCATCTCGGTGGCGAGCAGGCTGATGATCTCCCAGTCGCGCTTCACGTTGCCGCTGGCTTCAATGGCTTTGCCAAAACGCTGGAAGCCGCGATCGGCACAGGTAAAGACGCCGCCGTGTTCACCCCATGAGGTAGCCGGAAGCAGAACGTCCGCCACCTCTGCCGTTTTGGTCATAAAGATGTCCTGAACCACGACAAACTCGAGCGCTTCAAAACCGCTGCGCACCAGGCCGAGATCGGCTTCCGTCTGGAGCGGATCTTCTCCCATGATGTAATAGGCTTTGACCTTGCCTTCCAGCGCAAGATGCGGCACTTCGGTAATGCGCGTCCCGACGCGATCGTCCATTTTATTGACATCAATTCCCCAGGCATCGGCGAACTTCTGCCGGACCGCCGGGTCGGTCACATCCTGATAGCCGGGGAACATATTCGGCAGGACGCCCATATCGCAGGCACCCTGGACGTTGTTCTGACCGCGCACCGGCCCGACGCCGACGGCGGGGCGACCGAGATTCCCGGTCAGCAGCGCCAGGCTGGACAGCCCTTTGACCACATCAACGGCCTGACCAAACTGGGTCACGCCCATTCCCCACATCACGGTAGCGGAAGGAGCCGCCGCAAAGGTGCGCATCGCCTGGCGGACATCACGGGCGGGGATGCCGGTAAGATGTTCGACCTTCTCAGGCGCATAGTCTTTTACCGTTTGCCGGTAGGCCTCAAGCCCTTCCGTAAAGCGCGCCACGTAGCTTTTGTCGTACAGCTCCTCTTCCAGCAGCACATAGCCAAAGGCGTTCACCAGCGCCATGTTGCTGCCGTTTTTCAGCTGAAGATGTTGGTCGGCAATACGCGCCGTTTCAATACGGCGCGGATCGCAGACGATAATTTTTGCGCCGTTTTCACGCGCTTTCAGCACGCGGCGGGCAACGATAGGATGGGAGTCCGCGCAGTTATAGCCAAACACCAGCAGGCATTTTGAGTTTTCAATATCGTTAATGGCGTTGCTCATCGCGCCGTTGCCGAGCGTTTCCTGTAAACCCGCCACGGACGGGCCATGACAGACGCGCGCGCAGCAGTCCACGTTGTTGGTGTTCAGCACCGCGCGGGCAAACTTTTGCATCACGTAGTTGGTTTCATTGCCGGTGCCGCGAGAGGAGCCGGTGGTCATGATCGACCGCGGCCCGTGCTGCGCTTTAATGCTGCTGAGCCTGTGGGCGGTGTAGCGGATCGCCTCTTCCCAGGTAACGGGGGTGAAGGCTTCGCCTTTGCGGTAGCGGATCATGGGCTGGGTAAGGCGGGGGGTGAGAAGACGGGTGTCGTTGAGGAAGTCCCAGCCGTAAAACCCTTTCAGACATAAGGTGCCCTGGTTTGTGACCCCCTCTGCCGCTTCGGCACGGATGATACGGTTATTTTCAACGACAAGGTTCAATTTACAGCCTGCACCGCAGTACGGGCAGACGCTGGCGATCTTTTTCATCAATAACAGACCTGTTAAGAAATGAAGCAAAGTTGACTGGAAAACCAGTCCCGTATGCGGAGATAAGCAGGAAGCGTGCCAGGTTGGCTTTGCGTGTATTACAGGGTGTTATGGGGGAGGGCGCGTGTCATCGTCAGGCCGATCGTCAGTTTTGACGATGACACGTTAGGGGGCGCGGCGAGCAGGAACTCAGAGATCGTCCATGGTGTAACCCACCACGATTTCCAGCGTCTTACGAATCACATCCGCCTGAACCACGTCGTTGGTGGATTCCAGCGTCTGAATGAGCCAGAGGATGATCGCTTTATTGGAAAGATGACCTTCGGAGGCCAGAACACAGCGTACTGCAGTAGAAAAAATAGCGGACTCTTCAGCAAAACGATCGCCTGCATGGCGGAAATACTCCGCCAGCGCACTGTCTAAAAAAGCAGAGTGATATTCGGGTTGAAGCTGAATATTTTGTCTCATTTGTTCTCACCGTAGCTGTTAAATTGCAGTCAATGTATTTTTTTGGGATCGGACGGTTTTCCACTTCCAAATAACGGCACTACATTGTCTCGGTTATCGTTGAGAGATCCCTCTCTTTTTGATCGTCCTTGCGCGGTTCTGCGACGTGTAAAGGCGATGCTGTTTGAGCCGATCTCGGCAATCACCATCGCAAGTGTCTCCCGCCGCTGGGGATCCTTTTCATGTTCTTTCATGACCCGCAGACGCTGTAGCAAGCCTTCTGTTGTCACCGGCCCCCGCTCTTTCAGAAGAGAGAGAACGGCTTCACCGATAAGCTGGTCTATCAATCGGTCTGCGTTACTGCGATTCATATCCTTACCGTTCGAAGAGCAGACCAAGCAGCATGTGGTAATGCTCTTCCTCTTCCGGCCCATCGGCCTTTTCGAGGCGGCTGAGCAATTTTGTACAAAGCGATTTGCGATTAAGGTTTCGCCCGTCGCTGAGAATTTCAACAACCACCTGGCCCAGCGTTTCCTGTTGGGTCGGAAGCGCGGCTTTTTCGAAGTACTGTGCGATTGCTGCTGCGGAATCTGCGACGTAACCTTTCTGCTGCATGTTTCGCTCCTGTAAAATTTTGTAATCAGTAACGTTACATTTAAGGTATACACAATTTCCAAATCTGTACATCTAAAATGTACAGATTTTTAGATTTTTTACGATATATTTTATAAATCATTTATTTTTCATTACGTTGGGTTGGCGTTGTGATGGGGGGTGAGTGCAGGATATATTGTACAAAAAGCGCAGGTGCTGGTAAGTTGTACAGCCGAGTCAAACGGTCTCATTAACTGCCGTAAATGGTTGAGATGTAAATTATTTGTCAGGCAATTAATGTGCTATAAATGAACATTCCCCACGTCTTTTGTGGCCAAAACCCTAACCTCCCAGGAATAGCATGCTCACAACCATCATTTACCGCAGTCATATCTGCGAGGACGTTCCAGTGAAAGCGCTGGAAGCAATGGTCGCTGCTGCAAATCGTAAAAATCGGCAATCCAATGTCACGGGGATCCTGCTGTTTAACGGCACACATTTTTTTCAACTGCTGGAAGGGCCGGTGGAGCACGTTTCGGCTATCTATGAGCAGATCTGTAACGACCCGCGCCACCATAACGTAGTCGAGTTGATGCGCGATCACGGCCCTGTCCGGCGTTTTGGCAACGTGGGTATGGAGCTTTTTGATTTGCGCCACTTCGACAGGGACGAGGTACTGCAGCAGGTGCTCGATAAGGGGACGACACGCTACCAGCTGACGTATAACGACCGCCCTCTGCAGTTTTTCCGCACCTTTGTCGAGGCCACGGAAAAAGCGAACTATTTTGAACTGCCGCCTGCGGACTCATGGGAATTCGTTCGCGAAGAAACGCGCTTGTCCGCGCAGCCTGAGGTGGTCGCGAAAGGGGCGGATTGCAGCTTCGCGTTCCAGCCGATAGTCGATCCATTTATGCAGCAGGTTGTCTCCTGGGAGGCGCTTCTCCGCACCCCGTCCGGCGACTCGCCGGGGGCTTATTTCGCCAGCCTTCCGCATGAGGAAGTGTACGCGTCTGATCTGCAAAGCAAGCAGGTGGCGCTCTCTATGGCCAGCGCGCTGGGGTTACAGGACCAGACGTTATCCCTGAACCTGCTGCCTATGACGCTGGTTAACATTCCCAACGCCGTGGATTTTCTGCTCACCGCGATTGAAGCAAACGGGTTTGTACCTGAGCAAATCGTGGTGGAGTTCACCGAGAGCGAAGCCATTTCCCGTTTTGATGAATTCACGGATTCGGTCAGGCAGTTAAAAAGCGCGGGTATCAGCGTGACGATCGATCACTTTGGTGCCGGTTTTGCCGGGCTGCAGCTGCTGGCCCACTTCCAGCCTGACAGAATTAAGATTAATCGCGATCTGGTCGCGAACGTGCATAAAAGTGGCCCCCGACAGGCCATCATTCAGGCGATCATCAAATGCTGTTCCTCGCTTGAAATCCAGTTCTGCGCGGTGGGGGTAGAGAAGGCAGAAGAGTGGATGTGGCTGGAATCTGCGGGAATTTCCCAGTTCCAGGGGCATCTTTTTGCCAGCCCCCGGCACGGCGGGATTCCAGCCATTGCCTGGCCGGAGAAAAAGTTCGAATTGTGATAAAGCTGTACACAATCTGGCAGACGTTACTGTACGAACGGTAAATTTTATACAACAATGTATTAACAGGTGGATGGGGTGGTAAGCCATTCACCCGTTCAAAATACGGTCTTAGTTATACAAATGGTTTGTACAATCTGATAAGGTTGGTGCAGTTAGGTATGGAAGTTCTGAGCGTGAGGGAGTTAATGGCCTATTACAGTATCGGCGAAGTGGCCGAACGATGCGGTATCAACCCCGTTACGCTGCGTGCCTGGCAGCGCCGTTATGGATTGTTGAAGCCGCAGCGCAGCGAAGGTGGCCATCGTCAGTTTGACGATGAAGATATCCTGCGTATAGAAGAGATCAAACGCCTGATGAAGAGCGGCGTTTCGGTCGGAAAAGTAAAAGCCTTGCTGGAAAACAAGGAAGTGTTGACTCAGGGCAACTGGGTCTCGTTCCAGGAAGAGATGATGACCGTTCTGCGCTACGCCAGCCCGGCAAAGCTGCGCGCCAAAATTGGCGAGTTCCGCCGCGATCACCCGATAGATTCCCTGATTGACAATATCATTTCTCCCGTCCGTCAGCGGATGAACCAGGACCAAAATACCGTGCGTCACATGGCGAGCCTGTTAGACGGAGTCCTGATTGAATTCGCGATTGCAAGCCTGGCGGAGTCCCGTAAGAAAGCCGGTAAAGACGCTCTCCTGATCGGCTGGGAGTGCGATGACCGCACCCATCTGTGGCTCGAAGCCGCGCGCTTAGCGCAGAAGGGCTGGCACATTGACGTCCTGGCAGAACCGATTGATTCGCCGCGTCCTGAACTGTTCCCGGGGCAAAAAATCTTCGTCTGGACGGGGAAATCGCCAACGCCTCGACAGCAGGAACAGCTCGACCACTGGCGTGAACAGGGGTTTGCTGTCTCATTTCATCATTAAGTGTAAGAGGCCTTGAGGGCCTTTTTTTATTTTTGTCACTTTCCATGCAAAAGCTATCTCAAAAATAGGCATTTCCAATGCATATTTTACGTTTCTCCTCTCCTGCCCAAATGCCACAACGAAATGCATTATTAATCAATGTATTGAACAATTAAATCCATCCTGCCTGCATCCTGCCACAGGGTCTATGCTTAATAAAAGTAGGCAAAAAGGGCGGTTTAGCCGAATGCCCCTGCTGACAGAGGGTTGAAGTGATAATCGTTATCACTAACATGGTGTTATGCCCTGATGGCTTATCAGATGAGGTGGACCTATGGAACTGCATTCAGAAACCTTTAATCCTGCCGATTTCGCCTGGCGCGGGTTAACGCTCACGCCAGCGGCGGCGGCACATATTCACGAGCTGGTGGCGAAAAAGCCCGAGATCCTCGGCGTGCGTTTAGGTGTCAAACAGACCGGCTGCGCAGGTTTCGGTTACGTGCTTGATACCGTCACCGAACCCGAGAAAGATGACCTGGTGTTCGAGACCGACGGCGCAAAACTGTACGTCGCGCTGCAGGCCATGCCCTTTATCGACGGCACCGAAGTGGACTACGTCCGCGAAGGCTTAAACCAGTTATTCAAATTTCATAACCCGAAAGCCCAGAACGAATGCGGCTGCGGCGAAAGCTTTGGGGTATAGGCGGAACTATGTCTCGTAATACTGAAGCAACGAGTGAAGTAAATACCTGGAGCGGCGGGCACCTCAACTATAAAGAGGGGTTCTTCACCCAGCTGCAGACCGATGAGCTGGCAAAAGGCATCAACGAGGATGTCGTGCGGGCGATCTCGGCGAAACGTAACGAGCCCGAGTGGATGCTGGAGTTTCGCCTGAGCGCCTACCGCGCCTGGCTGGAGATGGAAGAGCCGCACTGGCTGAAAGCCCACTACGATAAGCTTAATTATCAGGACTACAGCTACTACTCCGCGCCCTCCTGCGGCAGCTGCGATGACACCTGCGCCTCGCAGCCCGGCGCGGTGCAGCAAACCGGCGCGGAGAACAGTTTCCTCAGCAAAGAGGTGGAAGAAGCCTTTAACCAACTGGGCGTACCGGTGCGCGAAGGGAAAGAGGTGGCGGTGGACGCTATCTTTGACTCGGTCTCGGTGGCCACCACCTACCGCGAGAAGCTGGCAGAGCAGGGGATCATTTTCTGCTCCTTCGGCGAAGCGATTCACGATCATCCTGAACTGGTGAAAAAGTACATCGGAACCGTGGTGCCCTCTAACGACAACTTCTTTGCGGCGCTTAACGCGGCGGTGGCCTCGGACGGTACCTTTATTTACGTGCCGAAAGGCGTGCGCTGTCCGATGGAGCTTTCCACCTATTTCCGCATTAATGCCGAAAAAACCGGCCAGTTCGAACGTACCATTCTGGTCGCGGATGAAGGCAGCTACGTCAGCTACATCGAAGGGTGTTCCGCTCCTGTGCGCGACAGCTATCAGCTGCACGCGGCGGTGGTGGAGGTCATCATCCATAAAGACGCCGAGGTGAAATACTCGACGGTGCAAAACTGGTTCCCGGGCGACGGCAATACCGGCGGCATCCTGAACTTCGTGACCAAGCGTGCGCTGTGCGAAGGCGAAAACAGCAAGATGTCGTGGACCCAGTCCGAAACCGGCTCGGCCATCACCTGGAAATACCCGAGCTGCATCCTGCGCGGGGATAACTCCATCGGCGAGTTTTACTCGGTGGCGCTCACCAGCGGTCATCAGCAGGCGGATACCGGCACCAAGATGATCCACATCGGTAAAAACACCAAATCGACCATTATCTCGAAAGGTATCTCCGCCGGACACAGCCAGAACAGCTATCGCGGGCTGGTGAAAATCATGCCGACGGCGACCAATGCGCGAAACTTCACCCAGTGTGACTCGATGCTGATTGGCGCTGACTGCGGGGCGCATACCTTCCCATACGTCGAATGCCGTAATAACACGGCCCAGCTGGAGCACGAGGCGACCACGTCACGGATTGGGGAAGATCAGCTCTTCTACTGCCTGCAGCGCGGGATCAGCGAAGAGGATGCCATCTCGATGATCGTAAACGGCTTCTGTAAGGACGTGTTCTCTGAACTGCCGCTGGAATTTGCCGTTGAAGCCCAGAAACTCCTCGCCATTAGTCTTGAACACAGCGTCGGTTAAGGAAAGCACATGTTAAGCATTAAAGATTTACAGGTCAGCGTAGAAGATAAAGCCATCCTGCGTGGCCTCAATTTTGACGTCAAGCCGGGCGAAGTCCACGCCATCATGGGGCCGAACGGTTCCGGGAAAAGTACGCTTTCTGCGACGCTGGCGGGACGCGAAGATTATGAGGTGACCCACGGCTCGGTCGAATTTAACGGCAAAGATCTGCTGGAGATGTCGCCGGAAGACCGCGCGGGCGAGGGCATCTTTATGGCCTTCCAGTATCCGGTAGAAATCCCCGGCGTCAGCAACCAGTTCTTCCTGCAAACCGCGCTCAACGCGGTGCGGAAATACCGGGGGCTGGAGGCGCTCGACCGCTTCGACTTCCAGGATTTAATGGAAGAGAAAATCAAGCTGCTGAAAATGCCGGAAGATTTGCTCACCCGCTCGGTGAACGTCGGTTTTTCCGGCGGCGAGAAAAAGCGTAACGACATTCTGCAGATGGCGGTGCTGGAGCCCGAGCTGTGCATTCTGGATGAGACCGACTCCGGTCTGGATATTGACGCCCTGAAGATTGTCGCCGACGGGGTGAACGCCCTGCGCGACGGCAAGCGCTCGTTTATTATCGTCACCCACTACCAGCGCATTCTGGACTACATCAAGCCGGATTACGTCCACGTGCTTTACCAGGGACGCATTGTGAAATCCGGTGATTTCACGCTGGTTAAACAACTGGAGGAGCAGGGTTATGGCTGGCTTACCGAACAGCAGTAATGCGCTCCAGCAGTGGCACCGGCTGTTTGAGGCGCAGGGTAATACGCGCTCTGAGCAGGCGCAGCAGCATCTGCAGCAGATGCTGCGTCTTGGCCTGCCGACGCGTAAGCATGAGAACTGGAAGTACACCCCGCTTGATGGCTTGCTGAACGCCGAGTTTGTGACCCGTCTGGCGGATCTCACGCCTGCACAGCGTGACGCGCTGGCAGTGGGCGTGGATGCCGTGCGCCTGGTGTTTGTCGACGGTCAGTTCCGCCCTGAGCTGAGCGACACGCTCCAGGAGAGCGGCTTTGAGATTGAGATAAACGACGATCGCCAGCGCCTGAGCGCCCCGGTTCAGCCTGAGGTCTTTCTGCACCTGACCGAAAGCCTGGCCCGCAGCGTGACGCATATCGCCGTGAAGCGTAACCAGCGTCCGTCAAAGCCGCTGCTGCTGATGCACATCACGCAGGGTCTGGACGGCGCCGAAATCAATACCGCGCACTATCGCCACCATCTTGAGCTGGCGGAGGGGGCGGAGGCCACGGTCATCGAACACTACGTCAGCCTCAATGAGACACGTCACTTTACCGGGTCGCGACTGACGATGAACGTGGCGGCGAATGCCCAGCTACACCACATCAAGCTGGCGTTTGAGAATGCGCAGAGCCACCACTTTGCCCATAACGACATTGTCCTGGGACAGGATGCCGCCGCGTACAGCCACAGCTTCCTGCTCGGCGGGGCGGTGCTGCGCCACAACACCAGCACGCAGCTTAACGGTGAAAACACCACGCTGCGCATCAACAGCCTGGCGATGCCGGTTAAATCAGAAGTGTGTGACACGCGCACCTGGCTGGAGCACAACAAAGGCTACTGCAACAGCCGCCAGCTGCATAAAACCATCGTGAGTGATAAAGGGCGTGCGGTGTTTAACGGCCTGATTAACGTGGCGCAGCACGCCATTAAAACCGACGGGCAGATGACCAACAACAATCTGCTGTTAGGACGCCTGGCGGAGGTGGACACCAAGCCGCAGCTGGAGATCTACGCCGACGACGTGAAATGCAGCCACGGTGCGACGGTCGGGCGAATCGACGACGAGCAGATGTTCTACCTGCGCTCGCGCGGCATCGACCAGCAGGCGGCGCAGAAAATGATTATCTACGCGTTTGCCGCCGAACTGACGGAAGCGCTGCACGATGGTCAGTTAAAACTGCAGGTGCTGGATCGGATCGGTCAGCGCCTGCCTGGAGGCGAAGCATGAGTTTTCCCGTCGAAAAAGTACGGGCAGATTTCCCGGTTCTGACCCGTGAAGTAAACGGTCTGCCGCTGGCCTATCTGGACAGCGCGGCTAGCGCGCAGAAGCCGAATCAGGTGGTGGATGCCGAAGCCGAGTTCTATCGCCACGGCTATGCCGCCGTGCATCGCGGTATCCATACCCTGAGCGCCGAGGCGACCCAGCGGATGGAAAACGTGCGCACGCAGCTTGCCGCTTTTCTTAACGCCCGCTCGCCGGAAGAACTGGTCTTTGTTCGCGGGACCACCGAAGGGATCAACCTTGTCGCTAACAGCTGGGGCAACGCGCAGGTCCACGCGGGGGATAACATCATCATCACCCAGATGGAGCACCACGCCAATATCGTGCCGTGGCAGATGCTCTGCGAGCGCGTGGGCGCCCAGCTGCGGGTGATCCCGCTAAACGCTGACGGGACGCTTCAGCTTGAGCAGCTTGACCTCTTGCTGGACGACCGCACGCGGCTGGTGGCGGTTACCCAGGTCTCCAACGTGCTGGGGACAGAAAACCCGGTGGCAGAGATCGTCGAGAAGGCCCATCAGGCGGGCGCAAAGGTCCTGATTGACGGCGCGCAGGCGGTGATGCACCACGCGGTTGACGTCCAGGCGCTGGAGTGTGATTTCTACGTCTTTTCAGGCCACAAGCTCTACGGGCCGACCGGGATTGGCGTGCTGTATGTGAAAGAAGAGATCCTGCAGGCGATGCCGCCGTGGGAAGGGGGCGGGTCGATGATCGCCACCGTCAGCCTGACGGAAGGCACGACCTACGCGCGCGCCCCGTGGCGTTTTGAGGCGGGCACGCCCAACACCGGGGGCATTATCGGGCTGGGGGCGGCGGTCTCTTACGTCTCTGCCATCGGTCTTGATGCCATTCAGGAGTATGAACAGCTGCTGATGCACTACGCGCTTGCAGAGCTTGCCAGCGTGCCGGATTTGACCCTCTACGGGCCTGCCAACCGGCAAGGGGTAATCGCGTTTAATCTTGGGAAACACCACGCCTATGACGTGGGCAGTTTCCTCGATAACTACGGCGTGGCGGTCCGCACCGGGCACCACTGCGCCATGCCGCTGATGGCGTTTTACCAGGTACCGGCAATGTGCCGCGCATCGCTGGTGATGTACAACACGACGGAAGAGGTCGACAGGCTGGTGGCGGGGCTTAAGCGCATTCATCAGCTGCTGGGCTAACGGAGAGGCGAAAGATGGCAGAGCTGCCGGACAAAGATAAATTACTGCGCAACTTCTCGCGTTGCGCAAACTGGGAAGAGAAGTATCTCTATATCATCGAGCTGGGACAGCGTTTGCCGCCGCTCGGTGAAGAGGCGCACAGCCCGGAGAACAGTATTCAGGGCTGCCAGAGCCAGGTGTGGATTGTGATGGCGCAGTCGGATGACGGCACGATCGAATTGCGCGGCGACAGCGATGCCGCCATTGTAAAAGGGCTTATTGCGGTCGTCTTTAGCCTTTACCAGCAGATGTCTGCGCAGGATATCGTCGCGTTCGATGTTCGTCCGTGGTTTGAAAAAATGGCCTTAACCCAACACCTCACCCCGTCCCGCTCTCAGGGACTGGAAGCGATGATTCGCGCCATCCGCGCCAAAGCTGCAATCCTTAGCTAGACTTACAGAACAGCATTCATTCTGTTTCGCGAGGTGGTTCCCGCCTCGCTGGTTTTTCAGCTTTCTGGCGTTCTGTCAGTGAATAAGGAATCTCAGCATGAAGCGCGCGTCTCTCATTACTCTATTACTCCTCAGTTCGCTCGGCGCCCTTCATTCGGCCCGCGCGATGGACTATCCGTTGCCGCCCGCAGGCAGTCGTCTGATTGGGCAAAATCAAACCTACACGATACAGGAAGGGGATAATAAGCTGCAGACCATCGCCCGCCGGTTTAATACGGCGGCGCAGGTGCTCCTGGAAACCAACAATACCATTGCGCCGGTAAACCCTGCGCCGGGAACCGTGATAACCATTCCGTCGCAAATGCTGTTGCCGGATACGCCCCGCGAGGGGATTGTGGTGAATCTTGCTGAGCTTCGGCTCTACTACTTCCCGCCGGGGCAAAATATTGTTCAGGTTTATCCTCTGGGTATTGGTCAGCTGGGTCTGGAAACGCCGGTGACGACCACGCGGGTGAGCCAGAAGATCCCGAATCCCACCTGGACACCCACGCCGGGCATACGAGCACGTTCTCTGGAGCAGGGCATTAAACTGCCTCCGGTGGTCCCTGCCGGGCCAAATAACCCCCTGGGACGCTTCGCGCTGCGTTTAGGCGTGGGGAATGGGGAATATCTCATTCATGGCACCAGCGCGCCGGACAGCGTTGGCCTGCGTGTCAGCTCTGGCTGTATGCGGATGAACGCCCCGGACATTAAGGCGCTGTTCGAACAGGTGCGGGTGGGCACGCGGGTGCAGATTATCAATGAACCCGTGAAGTTCTCCGTGGAGCCGGATGGTAAACGCTATATTGAGGTCCACCGTCCGCTGGCGCAGGTAGAAGGGGAAAATCCGCAGGTCTCGCCAATTACCCATTCCGCCGACTTTGCGGCCTTTGTTTCTCAGGCAGGAAGCGATAAGGCGCTGATTGATAAAGCGCTGTCACGTCGTGCAGGGATCCCGGTTATTGTGTCGTCCGGTAGCGGCCCGTCAGCCAGCAATAGCGTGTTGTCGGTGCAGAACAGCCGGGTGTCTGCTGCGGTAGCGGAAGATGAAGGGGAGAGGGTGACGCAGTAGGCGTTTGACGCAGGCAAAAAAAATGGCGCACAATGTGCGCCATTTTATTAACAGGTACTATTACTTACGGTATTTAGTAGCCTGGTTGTCCAGACGCTGGTTAGCGCGAGCTGCGTCGTCTTTAGCAGCCTGAACGTCGGAACGCATTGCGTTCACGTCGTTGCTCAGCTGGTCAACTTTAGCGTTCAGAGTCTGAACGTCAGAAGACAGCTGATCGATTTTAGCATTGCTGGAGCAACCAGCCAGCAGAGTAGAACCCAGGATTACCGCGCCCAGTACCAGTTTAGTACGATTCATTATTAATACCCTCTAGATTGAGTTAATCTCCATGTAGCGTTACAAGTATTACACAAAGTTTTTTGGGATGAGAATATTTTTTTTACCTGAACGCACTTATTTTTGATCGTTCGCTCAAAGAAGCATCGAATTGCTCAGAATCGCTGAAAAAGGCGAGTGAAAACAGCGCGCTTCCATCGGATTCATCTTAGATAATCCCTTATTAAATAGTAAATTCCGATTTGCATTTTTAATAGGAAGAGCTAATCAATGAATAAAAAAAAGCGCCCCGCGAGGCGCTTTATTAAAAAAAACCAATTAACCTGTAAATTATTACAGCACGTGTACGGAAGCGGTATTAGTCGTGCCGCTCGGCACTAATGCGCCGGAAACCATCACCACTACGTCGCCTTTACGCGCGAGGCCGCTCTTCAGCGCCAGGTCTTTGCCCAGATGATAGAAATCATCGGTAGAGGCAATCTCTTCCACCAGCTGCGGTACCACGCCTTTGCTCAGCACCAGCTGACGAGCGGTGGTTTCGTTGGTGGTCAGCGCCAGGATGGTGGCATCCGGGAAGTATTTGCGCACAGCGCGTGCGGATTTACCGCCCTGGGTGGCGACCACGATCAGCGGCGCTTCCAGTTTCTCAGCGGTTTCTACCGCGCCGCGGCACACCGCTTCGGTGATGCGCAGTTTACGGTTGTCGTTGTTGAAGTCCAGGCGGCTGGTCATCACGCGGTCGGTACGTTCGCAAATGGTCGCCATGATGGTGACCGCTTCCAGCGGGTATTTACCTTTCGCGGATTCGCCGGACAGCATCACCGCATCGGTGCCGTCGAGGATGGCGTTAGCCACGTCGCCGGCTTCAGCGCGGGTCGGACGCGGGTTCTTGATCATGGAGTCCAGCATCTGGGTGGCGGTGATAACCACTTTACGCGCGCGGATACATTTTTCGATGATCATTTTCTGGGCGAAGATAACTTCTTCAACCGGGATCTCCACGCCCATGTCGCCACGCGCAACCATGATGCCGTCAGACGCTTCGAGGATTTCGTCGAAGTTGTTCAGGCCTTCCTGGTTTTCGATTTTGGAGATGATCTGGATCTTCTCGCCGCCGTGTGCTTTCAGGTGCTCACGGATTTCAACCACGTCGGAACGCTTACGGATGAAGGAGGCCGCGACGAAGTCAACGCCTTGCTCGCAGCCGAAGATCAGGTCCTGTTTGTCTTTTTCAGCCAGGGCTGGCAGCGCGATGGAGACGCCCGGCAGGTTAACGCCTTTGTTTTCGCCCAGGTCGCCGTTGTTCAGCACTTTACAGATAACTTTGTTGCCTTCGATAGCGGTGACTTCCATACCGATCAGGCCATCGTCGACCAGCACGGTGTTACCGACGGACAGATCGCTGGTGAAGCCTTCGTAGGTCACTGCAACGATTTCGCTGTTGCCGACGACGGATTTGTCGGTGGTGAAGGTGAAGGTCTGGCCCGCTTTCAGAGAGACGTCGTTACCGCCTTCCAGCTTGATGGTACGGATTTCTGGACCTTTGGTATCCAGCAGGATGGCCGCTTTTTTACCGGTCTTGCTCATCACGTTGCGCAAGTTCTGGATGCGCTGGCCGTGTTCTGCGTAGTCGCCGTGGGAGAAGTTCAGACGCATCACGTTCATGCCGGCATCCAGCATTTTGCTCAGCATCTCTTCAGATTCGGTTTTCGGGCCGATAGTACAAACAATTTTCGTCTTTTTCATGACAGTCTTAGTCTTTAAGTTGGGAAGGATATGGAAATCTCGCTCCGGGGGCGCACCGCCGCGGAGTCAAACCTGTGTTGCAAAAGAGTATATGACACGCACTAAGGATAGGAGACATCAAATGAGCGTGCAGAAGAAAGTGTGCCTGAGTGACAGCCCAACGAAGGAGAGGAGAAGTTGTACGTTGTTTTTTGTATTCCAAGCGCTGAAACCATTCACCAGGGATTAGGCGCGCATTATACGCTGATTTTAAGATAAAAGGAAAATGGAAACGGTGTTTCAGAAATAATCTGTGCTGTTTCACATAATATTGTTATCAAGGCGTTAAGCCATGATGACAACTTATCGCGGCAGGTGAGGGACCTGCCGCACTTTGCTTATTTTTGCAGCGCCTGGCTGAGGTCGGCAATCAGGTCTTTTGGATCTTCAATCCCCACCGACAGGCGGATCAGCTGCGGCACAATGCCGTTCGCCAGACGTTGCTCAAGCGGAATTGAGGCGTGGGTCATGCTGTAAGGCTGGCTCACCAGACTTTCCACGCCGCCCAGGCTTTCCGCAAGGGTGAACAACTTCAGGTTGCGAATCACCTCGGTGGCGCGTTGCGCATCGCCTTTTACCACGACGGAAATCATGCCACCGGGCAGCGCCATCTGCGTGCGGGCAAGCTGGTACTGCGGATGCGATTCCAGTCCTGGATAGTACACGTTTTCGACCAGCGGATGCTGCTCCAGCCATTGCGCAATCGCCAGCGCGTTGGTGCTGTGCTTTTCGACCCTCAGCGCGAGCGTGCGAATACCGCGCAGCGTCAGGAAGCTGCTGAACGGATCCAGAACGCCGCCCACCGCGTTCTGCAGATAGCCGAGCTTGTCCGCCAGCGCCTTGTTATCGCCCACCACCGCCAGCCCGGCGACGACGTCAGAGTGGCCGTTAAGGTATTTAGTGGCCGAGTGCACCACGATATCGAACCCGGACTCCAGCGGACGGTGGATCACCGGCGACGCGAAGGTGTTATCCGCCACGCTGATGACGTTATGACGACGGGCGATCGCCGCGATGGCCGCCAGATCGGCCAGCTTCAGCAGCGGGTTGGTTGGCGTTTCGACCCAGACCATACGCGTTTCCGGGCGAATGGCGGCCTCGAGCCCGGCCAGGTCGTCCGGTTTGACCCAGCTGACCTGCAGCCCGGTGCTGCGCTTGCGCACGTTTTCAATCAGGCGGTACGTCCCGCCGTAAACGTCATCAATGGCGACAATATGGCTGTCTTTATCCAGCAGTTCGAGCACCGTGGAGATGGCCGCCAGACCGGAGGCAAAAGCGTAGCCGCGCGTGCCGCCTTCCAGTTCGGCAATCGCCGTTTCCAGCGCATGGCGGGTTGGGTTGCCGCTGCGGGAGTACTCGTAGCCGGTATGCTCCCCGGGCGCGGGTTGCGCAAACGTCGAGGTGGCGTAAATCGGCGGCATGACGGCGCCGTGCTGGTCGTTAAATTCGCCGCTGTGGACGCTGAGGGTGGCCAGATTTTTCATCATTGATTCCTTTATTGCTGTAGACGGTTGCGCCAGGCGGTCAGAACGTCGCTGCGCGTAATCAGACCGAGAAAATGGTCGTTGTCATTAATGACGGCCACAAGGCCGCGGTCGAAGATGGCGTGCAGGGCGCTTTCCGGCGCGTGCTTGTCAAGGAACTCGACCTGACGCGTCATGGCTGCCGTCACCGGCAGCGCGAAGCGATCGCCGTCGCCGCCGATATGCCGCAGGAGATCCCACTCGTCGATAATGCCCACCACCTTGCCGTCCTCCAGCACCGGCAGCTGGGAGATGTCATACAGACGCATGCGCGCCAGGACGGTGGAAAGCGTGTCGTCCGGGGCCGCGGTGACGGTGGCACCTTCGTCGTGGCGCAGGGCGATGTAGTCGGAGAGATCGCCGGCCTGAGGACGCGTGATCAGCCCCTGCTGTCGCATCCAGTCGTCGTTGAACATCTTCGAGAGATATTTATTGCCGCTGTCGCAGGCGAAGGTCACCACGCGCTTCGGTGTGCTCTGCGCCTGGCAATACTTCAGCGCGGCCGCCAGCAGCGTGCCGCTGGAGGAGCCCGCCAGAATGCCTTCCGTTTTCAGCAGCTCGCGCGCGGTGGTGAACGCTTCGCGGTCGGTGATGCGCCAGGCGCGATTCACCCCTTCAATGTGGGCCAGCGGAGGAATAAAGTCTTCGCCAATTCCCTCAACCAGCCAGGAGCCCGCGTCGTGGTAGCGTCCGGTTTCCACCTGGTCGGCGAGAACGGATCCGGCCGGGTCAGCCAGGACAAATTCCGTGTGCGGAGAGTGCTCGGCGAACCACGCCTGCAGGCCGCCCAGCGTGCCGCCTGAGCCGACACCCACGACGATGGCGTCGATCCTGCCGTCAAGCTGTTCATACAGCTCAGGCGCCGTGGTGGTGCGGTGCGCCAGCGGGTTGGCTTCGTTGTTGAACTGGTCGATGTAAAACGCGCCCGGCAGTTCGTTCGCCAGACGCTGGGCGTAATCCTGGTAATAGGCAGGATGGCCTTTGTTGACGTCGGAGCGGGTCAGCACCACCTGGGCACCCAGCGCGCGCAGGTGGAAAATCTTCTCGCGGCTCATTTTGTCCGGCACCACCAGGATTAGCGAGTAGCCTTTCTGGGCGGCAATCAGGGCCAGGCCGAGACCGGTATTGCCCGCCGTGGCTTCAATTATCGTGCCGCCAGGCTGCAGCTGGCCGGTACGTTCCGCTTCGTTAATCATCGACAGCGCAACGCGATCCTTAATCGACCCGCCCGGATTTTGGTTTTCCAGCTTCAGAAAGAGCGAGCAGGGACCGGTATCAAGCTTATGCAGCTGGATCAGCGGGGTACGACCAATCAGTTCGGTGACGGAGTGATAAATCGTCATGATGTTTTCCTTTCTGGATGTCATGACGGGATGATAGGGCGGTGAAATTTTCTCAAGAAAGAACCATTCACTGCTTTTTAGAACAAAAAGGAATATAAATGATGTTTTTGGATGTCAGGACAGCAAGACGTAAAGTTGTCTGGATGTGAGGATGGCTATATCCGCATAAAATGCTGCAAAAATGAGCGTTTTTGCAGGGTGTCAGCCAGCAGATATACATCAGGCAGATAATCATTGCTGAAATTCATCTAAATGCTTCCCACCCGGTAAATCCGCTATTTATTCCCCAAAGTTATAACACATTCTTTTTTGTTCATTTAAAAGCTGATAACGCCTGTTTACTATCGTTTGGACATCCATACTGCTAAACCGCCGCGGGCGGCACGGATAACGAATAAGAATGATAGTTCTCAGCAATATTTCGAAGGTTTTTGACAACGGAAAGGTGGCGCTCACGGCCGTTGATAATGTCAATTTGACGATAGCACAGGGACAGATATACGGGATCATCGGTTACAGCGGCGCAGGTAAAAGTACGCTTATTCGCTTGCTGAATGGTCTGGAAAAACCGAGCAGCGGCAGCGTAACCATCAACGGGCAGAACATTTCTGCCGCAAAAGGTGAAGCCCTGCGCCAGGCGCGTCTGAAGATCAGCATGGTGTTTCAGCACTTCAACCTGCTGTGGTCGCGCACGGTCAGCGAGAATATTGCGTTCTCGATGCAAATTGCCGGCGTACCGAAAGCCGACATTAAGGCCCGCGTGGCCGAGCTTATTGAACTCGTTGGCCTGAAAGGTCGCGAGCATGCCTATCCATCACAGCTGAGCGGTGGGCAAAAGCAGCGCGTGGGCATTGCGCGTGCGCTGGCTAATCGCCCGGATGTGCTGCTCTGCGATGAAGCCACCTCCGCGCTTGACCCGCAGACCACCGATCAGATCCTCGATCTGCTGCTGGATATTAACCGTCGTTTCAGGCTGACCATCGTGCTGATCACGCACGAGATGCACGTGGTGCGCAAAATCTGCGACCGCGTGGCGGTGATGGAGAACGGTAAAGTGGTGGAAGAGGGAGACGTGCTGAGCGTCTTTACCCATCCGCAGCAGCCGATTACGCAGCAGTTTGTCCGTCAGGTGAGCCAGTACGCTGAAGAAGAAACCTTCAATCCCGAACTGGCAAACGAACTGGAAGGGACGGTCATCAGGCTGACCTTTACCGGGCACAGCACGCATAAACCGATTGTGGGCGAACTGACGCTGCGCTACGGCCTGCCGTTTAACATTCTGCACGGAAAAATGACCCAAACCGCTCACGGCGTGTTTGGTCAGCTCTGGGTGCACGTCGTGGCATCTGATGAACAACTGAACAATATCCTCGCCGACCTGCAGCACAGCGATATTGAAGGCGAGGTGATTAAACATGGCTGAGAATCTCTTTCCGCATCTCAAGTGGGATCAGCTCTGGGCGGCGACGCTGGAGACGCTGTACATGACTGCGCTGTCCGGCGTGGCAACTTTCGTTCTGGGCATCGTGCTGGGTCTGGCGCTGTTTTTAACCGCGCGCGGCGGACTGTTCCACAACCGCACGGTATATAGCGTCATTTCGATTGTGGTGAACGTGTTCCGCTCGATTCCGTTCATCATTTTGATTGTGCTGCTGATCCCGTTCACCAAGACCGTTGTCGGCACCATTCTTGGCGCCAACGCGGCGCTGCCGGCCCTGATTGTGGGTGCCGCACCGTTCTACGCACGCCTGGTGGAGATCGCCCTGCGTGAAGTGGATAAAGGCGTCATCGAAGCCACACGCTCGATGGGCGCACGACTGAGCACGCTCGTGTTTCGGGTTTTACTGCCGGAATCATCACCCGCACTGGTCTCGGGTATTACGGTGACGCTGATTGCGCTGGTGAGCTACAGCGCGATGGCGGGGGTGATTGGCGCCGGTGGTTTGGGAAATCTGGCTTATCTGGAAGGATTCCAGCGCAACCATGGTGACGTCACGCTGGTGGCAACGGTGACCATTCTGATCATCGTTTTCATTATCCAGTTCTGCGGCGATGTCATTACTTCACTGTTAGATAAACGCTAATACCCGTCATATTTCGAGCCTCAGGCGCGTTGGCTGCATTCGTTCACCCCAGTCACTTACTGTATGTAAGCTCCTGGGGATTCACTCACTTGCCGCCTTCCTGTGACTCGAACTATTTAGGGTAACAACAACATACAGGAACCACATCATGAAAAAGACACTGACACTGATCGCCGCTGCAACCCTGAGCGCCCTGAGCTTTGCCTCCTGGGCCGACACCCTGACCGTGGGCGCGTCCAACACGCCGCATGCGGAAATTCTGGAGCAGGCAAAGCCGATTCTGGCGAAGCAGGGGATCGACCTGGAGATTAAACCGTTCCAGGACTACATTCTGCCGAACACCGCGCTGGCGGGTCATGACATCGACGCGAACTATTTCCAGCACATTCCTTACCTGAACAGCGTGCTGAAAGATCATGCGGGCGATAAAGACTATGATTTTGTCAGTGCGGGCGCGATCCACATTGAGCCAATCGGTATCTACTCCAAAAAATACAAGTCGCTGAAAGACCTGCCGGAAGGCGGCAAAATCATCATGCGTGACGCGGTTTCTGAAGAGGGGCGTATTCTCTCCATCTTCGAGAAAGAGGGCGTGATCAAGCTGAAGCCGGGCATCGATAAAGTCACCGCGCGCATCAGCGACATCGTCGAGAACCCGAAAAAGCTGAAGTTTACGCCTAACGTGGAAGCGTCTCTGCTGCCGCAGATGTACAACAATAACGAAGGCGACGCGGTGGTGATTAACGCCAACTACGCGATTGACGCGGGTCTGGATCCGGTTCACGACCCGATTGCGGTTGAGAGCGGTGAAAACAACCCGTACGCTAACATCATTACCGTGCATCGCGGTGACGAGAAGAAGAAAGACATCGTCGCGCTGGTGAACGTGCTGCACTCGAAAGAGATTCAGGACTGGATCCGCACCAAGTACAAAGGCGCGGTCATTCCAGTAAACAACTAATTGACTGATTTTACAGATGAAGCCCGGTGAGTCTCTCGCCGGGCTTCTTTTTTGTATCCGGCAGGAGAATCATTTAAGCTCAACGTTTAACAGGCAATGGAGTGATGACGATGGGTAACGTGACCAAAGATGAAGCGCTGTACCAGGAGATGTGCCGGGTGGTCGGAAAGGTGGTGCTTGAGATGCGTGATTTAGGGCAGGAGCCAAAGCATATTGTCATTGCCGGTGTTCTGCGTACCGCGCTGGCGAACCAGCGCGTGAAACGCAGTGCATTGACAACCGAAGCGATGGAAACGGTGGTTAAAGCGCTGGCCGGATAAGGCGCCAGCGCTTCGCAAGCTGCTCAAGCGAGCAGCAGAGCAGGTAATAGACCACGCCCGTAAAGATAAAAATGGCCGCCGGGTAGATTTGCACCCGGTTGTTGACCTGTCCCGCCACCGTGGTCAGCTCCGGGACGTTCACGATAAACGCCAGCGACGTATCCTTCAGCAGGCTGATAAAAATCCCCACCAGCGACGGCAGAATATTCCCCAGCGCCTGCGGCAGCAGCACGCGCCACAGGGTTTGCTGCGTGCTGAATCCCTGTGACAGCGCGGCTTCGAACTGCCCGGTCGGCAGCGCGCTCAGCCCGGCCAGGACCGAGTGCATTACGGTGGCCGCCGTAAACCAGGCCAGCGCCAGCGTGACGGTCAGCGCTCCCGGCAGATCGCCCCCGGTCATGAGCGGCAGGAGATACCACATCCAGAAAATCACGAAGATGAGCGGGATCCCGCGAATCAGCTCTGCCCATAAAAAGAGGGCTTTGCGCACGAGCCCGGTAAAGCGCCAGGCCAGGCACGCGAGCGCAATCCCCGCGGGCAGGGCGATAACGGCTGCTCCAGTCGCCATCATCAGCGAGAGCAACACGCCCCCCGGTTCACCGGCTGCCGCGCGTCCCCACAGCAGATAATCGAGGTTATCGGTGATGACATTAAGTCCGGCAATCATGTTTTTCACTCCCTGCGGTAGCGACGATCGGACGTTTACGTTTCGCCTGCGGCCCAAGGCGAACCAGCACCATTCCCATGACCAGACCGGTCAGGAGATAGAGTGCGGTACCGAGGGTAAATGCCTCCAGCGCGTGCGCGTTATAGCTTTCGATCTGCCTGACCTGGTAGGTGAGCTCGGCGAAGCCAATCCCGCTGGCGAGCGAGGAGAGCTTCATCAGGTTGAGATACTGACCCACGACGGGCTGCCAGGCGTTAGCCAGCCCCTGCGGCAGCAGAATGTAGCGAAACAATCGCCATGCTGAGAATCCCTGGGCGAGCGCCGCCTCCCGTTGCCCGGCTGGCACAGAACGCAACCCGGCTTCCACTTCTTCGATTAAAAACGCCGAGGTAAATACGCCCAGCCCCCAGGCAGAACATAAAAATTCGGGCGTAAACCACCAGACGTCGCCGGGCAGAATGGACCAGCTGTGATCGGCGTTGACTGCGTCGCGAAACGCCTGCGGCAGCCCGTTCCAGGCGGCAAAATACCAGAACAGCAGCTGCACCAGCAGCGGCGTATTGCGAAACAGCGATACCCAGCCGCTGACGATCGCTTTCCCGACGCGTCCACCGGACAGGCGCAGGAGCATAAAGAGCAGTGCGAGCAGGCTGGCCAGCGCGATCCCCGCCAGCGTCACCCACAGGGTGGTAAGAAATCCGGAAAGTATCCACTGCAGAGGCTGTCCGGTCAGTACTCCCTGCCAGTCGAGCGCGGGCATTACAGATGCTCCTGATGCAGCGGGTCCAGCACCTTTTGCAGGAACCGCTGCGCGCGCGGATGCGCTGGTTGGCTGAAAAACTGTGCCGGCGGCGCGGTTTCCAGAATGTGCCCGCCGTCGATAAAGACAATCCGGTCGGCGATTTCCCGGGCAAACTGCATCTCGTGGGTCACCACGATCATCGTGATCCCGCTGTGGGCGAGGGCTTTCATCACAAACAGCACCTCACCAATCATCTCGGGATCGAGTGCCGACGTCGGCTCGTCAAAGAGAATGATTTGCGGTGACGAGGCCAGGGCGCGGGCAATCGCCACCCGCTGCTGCTGTCCACCGGAAAGCTCAGCCGGGTAATGGTGGGCTTTTTCCAGCATCCCGACTTTCTCCAGCAGGGCCAGCGCGCGCTCCTGAGCGGGCAGCGGCTTCCAGCCGTGGACGTGCTCAAGCGCCAGGGTGATGTTCTGGCTGGCGGTGAGGTGGGCATAAAGATTGAACTGCTGAAACACAAACCCCACGCGGCTTCGCAGCTGGCGCAGCCCGCTACCGGAGAGCCTGCCGGTAGGCTTGTTGTCGACCAGGATCTCTCCGCCGCTCAGGGGTTCAAGCTGGTTGATAAGACGAATCAGGGTGGATTTACCGGAACCCGACGGGCCGAGGATGGCAACCACTTCACCGGGCGTGATGGTGAGGTTAATGTCGTTTAAAACCTGATGGTCACCGTAGCGTTTGTCCACATGACGAAACTCGACGCTGGCCTGTTCCAGATGTGAAAAATCCGCGGCACCGGCCGCGGAGTGTGAAAATAAACCTGAGAGCATATTACTTAGCTTCTATTTTAAAGGCGCGAGGCTGTGGGGCTGGGGTGCCTGGACCAAACCAGACGTCGTAGATTTTTGCCGCCTGACCGGTCTTCTCGAGATTGACCAGCTCATCGTTGACGGCTTTCAGCAGCGCCGTTTCACCTTTTTTCACCCCGACGCCAATCTCTTCTTTGCTCAGCAGGTCGGGCAGGATTTTGAAGTTGGCTTTATCCGGCGCCTGCGCCAGCAGACCGGCCAGAATGGTGCTGTCCTGAGTGATGGCCTGTACGTTGCCGTTGCGCAGCGCGGTCAGCGCCAGCGGAATATCGTCATAAGAGAGGACGCGGGACTGCGGGAAGCGCTGGTGCAGCGCCTGCTCGCCCGTCGTGCCTTTGACCGCGCCAATGCGCGCCCGGCTGTAGTCATCGAGCTTATCCGGGGATTTCGCCGGAACGAGGAACTGCTGGCCAGTGACGAAGTAAGGCGTCGAGAAATCAATGACCTGTGCGCGTTCTGGGGTGATAGTAATATCCGCCACGATCAGGTCGGCTTTGCCGGACTGCAGCAGCGGAATGCGGTTGGCCGGATTGGTGGCAACCAGTTCAAGCTTCACGCCGAGCGATGTTGCCAGCGCTTTGGCGAAGTCCACGTCGTAACCCACGATCTCATGCGTTTTGGCATCAATCGAGCCAAACGGCGGGTTGGCATCAAACGTGGCGACTTTCACCACCCCTGCTGCCTTGATATCCGCCAGCTGATCGGCCTGCGCCTGCGCTGAAAACAGGCCCCAGGCTGCCACTACGCCCAGAACCAGCGTCCGTTTTTTAAACCCTTTCATTTTTGCTGCCATAGTCATACGCCATCCCGTTGTTTTTGTTTTACCCCGTTACGCTCCCATAAGGGAAAGCTATCGCCAAATAAGAAATCGTTCTTTGCTATGAGCAAAAAAGCATTAGTGAACAAGGTGTTAATGAAGCGTGAAAAGGACGGGGCGCTATTTGCAGATCCTGCACATCGACAGTGGATTTTGGTATTTCCCCTGCACGGGATTGGGGTGCTTAACTGAAGGCAGATACGGCGAGAGAGGGTAAGACGATGAAAAAATGGATCAGCACGTTACGGCGGTTTTTTGCGACCCGGCCAGCGAATGCGGAGAACAGCGCGCAACGTGTTCTTGAGTCGATACTGCCTGTCGCCAGCCTGTATGGCGTAGACGTTGCCAACATTGACCCGGAGTGGTTCCATGATAAAACGCCACGCTGAACTGCGCCGCACGCGCGAAACGTACTGGAATGAGGTGTGCGTGACGTCTGTAAAGCCTCAAAAGACGGAAAAGTACGCTCTGAATCATTCGGTTAATTAGCCCGCTTTTGTTACCAATGTGTCCTTTCAGTCATGGAGAAAATGATGAAACGGACCACGTTAACACGCGCGCTTTCTGTCCCTGCGCTACTTTTCACAATTCATGCGGCACACGCCGCACCGCAGGCGCATGTCGTTTGCGGCTATTCCCATACCCTTGGCGATGACGCCATTATGATGTACGGCATGCCCAACGAGGCCATGCTGCACGACTTCTTCGGCAACCTGCAAACGGATGCTGACTCCAGCCGTGAATCCCTGCGCCGGGATGAAAAGACCACCTGCGATAACAAAGCCGACAGCTCTGCCTACTGGGCACCTTCGCTTCGCCTGCCTGACGGCACGGTCGTCAAACCGGCGTATCAAAAAACCTATTATCAGGCATCGAACGTGGACGCCTGGCCGCTACACCCTTTCCCGGCGGGGCTGTCGCTGCTGGCGGGCGACCATCACGGTAGTGCGCCGAATCCACATATCACCTTTTTATGTGCCAACGGCAAGGGTTACACCACCAAAACCGGTGAGGTCTGCGGCTTGCGCAAGGCGAACGATGCCGTGCAGTTTAATATCGGCATTCAGTTTCCTAACTGCTGGGATGGAGTGAACCTGAAGCCTGCCCATGGTCTGATTAACGCCACCTACGACGTCAAGGGGCAGTGCCCGTCCACCTTCCCGGTGAAAATTCCCACCGTGAACATGAACATTGCTTACGTACTCCCGACGATTAGCTCGCTTGATACCAGCAAAGTGCAGCTCTCCATGGACCCCATCATGCACGGCGATGAGCGAGAAGAGCGGTGGGGTAGCCTGTATACGGCGCATGCAGATTTTATGAACGGCTGGACGGAAGACGCCGCGCGCTTTATGACTGACCTGTGCATGAACCGCGGGTTAGATTGTGGCACCACCGTCCCGTATGGTTATTCCAGAGCGAAGGCCAACGTCTGGCTCAGCAGCCTGGAGCCAGACCTCTCCCAGCCCGAACCGCAGGTTTTACTGGTGCAGGATAACTGGCAGAACGGGGGACGCACGAAAAACAGCGAAACGCTGTCGCTGGTGAAGTTCCACATTCCCCCTCTGCCTGCCGGGCAGGATCCTTCGCAGTTTACATACCGCGTGCGGATTTATGGCGGCAAAGTGGAAACTAACGGTGCCGATCAGATCTTCTTCTATCCGGCCAGCAATGACTGGGATCCTGCTACCGTAAGATGGGCCTCGCGTCCGGCCTGTAACTATCGCTCCGACGCAGTGCTCTATCTGAACCATTCTCGTGAATACCGGATGGTGAACGTGGACAAAGCCGTGCGCAAGGCGCTGGCGGAAGGAAAAACCGAAATCTCGTGGTATATCGGCGGTGACCGCCAGGGGAATCATTACCAGTTCGAACCGGCGTCTTCATCAGAAAGCCTGGTTCTGATGCTAACGGGGTTTAAAAAGACGCCTGAGCTGTAATCTTCCCCGCAATGAAAAAAGCACCGGTTTTCCGGTGCTTTTTTATCAGATCTTGCAGGCGTCGCCGCAGTCGTCGTCGGCAATAATCGCCTGCGCTTTTTTATCCGCATCGTCCAGACGTTCTGCGTTACGCTCTTCCGCTTCATCCAGACCGTTAAAAACTAAGTTATCGAGATCAATTTCCATGTTGCACCTGCTCTGTTCGGTTTTTGATACTGGCACAGTATAGGGTAAAAAACGCCAGCAATGTACCTCGCAGCACATAAGGATAATCCCTGCCATACTCAGTGCTTTATCACTGAGGAGCGCTCATGATTACACTCTGTAGAACCTGCGGTACTTCTTATGAGGGAACGCCGGAGAGATGTGCCATTTGCGAGGATGAACGTCAGTATGTTCCGGCCAGCGGCCAGGCGTGGATCGAGTACGCGACGGTAACGGCGACACACGCCAACAAATGGCAGCAGCTGGAGCCGCAGTTATTCAGTATCAAGACAGTACCCGCTTTTGCCATTAACCAGCGGGCACTCCTCCTGCGTACCCCCCACGGTAACATTCTCTGGGACTGCATCGCCAACCTTGATCCTGCAACCCAAACGCTCATCGCCGCACTCGGCGGCCTTCGCGCGATTGCGATTTCGCATCCGCACTATTACACCACGATGCAGGAGTGGGCCGCGGCTTTCGACGCGCCGGTCTATCTGCACGTGAGCGATAGCGAATGGGTGATGCGCGACAGCCCGGCGATTCATTTCTGGGATGGCGATGCGCTGGAGATAGTACCGTCGGTTACGCTGCTGCGTCTCGGCGGGCATTTTGCGGGCGGAACGGTACTGCACTGGCAGGAGGGCGAGGGCGTTTTACTGGCGGGAGATATTTTGCAGGTGACCCCAGGGAAAGAGGCCGTGTCGTTCATGTGGAGCTACCCGAATATGCTTCCGCTGCCTGCCCGTACGGTTGAGGACGTTACCCGGCGCCTGGCGGGAAAATCGTTCGCCCGTCTTTACGGCGCGTTCGAAGGGCAGAACATTCCGGCAAACGCCGATGATATCGTGCAGCGGTCGGGCCAGAAATATATTGCTTGTCTCAAGTGAAGCACGGTGGGTAAACTTTGCGAGTGTGATCTCGATCATGCCTAAACGAAAACAGATAAAAGAGAAATTGCTATGCAACATATCATTGAAGGTTTTCTCAGCTTTCAAAAAGAGATTTTCCCGCAACGTAAAGAACTCTTCCGCAGTTTAGCGTCCAGCCAGAATCCCAAAGCGCTGTTTATCTCCTGCTCCGACAGCCGTCTGGTCCCTGAACTGGTCACCCAGCAAGAGCCGGGACAACTCTTTGTTATTCGTAATGCTGGCAACATTGTTCCACCGTTCGGGCCGGAGCCAGGCGGCGTCTCTGCAACTATCGAGTACGCGGTAGTGGCGCTGGGCGTGACCGACATCGTGATCTGCGGCCACTCCAACTGCGGCGCGATGAAGGCGATTGCCGATAACGCGAACCTGGAGCCGATGCCTGCTGTATCGCACTGGCTGCGCTATTCCGACGCGGCAAAAGCCGTGGTAGAGAAAAAAAGCTGGGATAAGCCGATCGATAAAGTGAATGCGATGGTGCAGGAAAACGTCTTTGCGCAGCTCAGCAACATCAAGACCCACCCGTCCGTCGCGGTGGGCCTGCGTAATAACTCGCTTCGCCTGCACGGCTGGGTATACGACATTGAAAGCGGCAAAATTCTCGCCCTGGATAAAGCGACGAAAACCTTCGTCTCGCTGTCGGAAAACCCGGAAGTGTTCTTCGAATAATCTCGCGTTGCAGGGCATGGAAGCCCTGTCAGTTCTCCACGTACGGTAACCGACGCCGTATACCTGAGGCCGGTTTTTCAGCCGCCTTCGCCATCGCTTCTGCAATCTCCGCACACTCTGCCAGCCCCTGAACGAAGGGACGATCGTGCATCAGCCACGGTATTGCGCCGAAGGCGATGCGCCCACGAACCGTTTCTGGCGCTTGTAACGTGTAATCCTCGCCGATGTCGGGGATCTCATCGCCCGTCTCCTCAAGCTGTCCGCGCAGCGATGGGAAAGGCAGATCGTTTGTTTTAAGCGGCTTTTGCCCGCGCGCATCAATAAAGACGTCGAAACGATAAACGGTCTCTTGTGTGGTGATGACTGTCCGATTGCTGCCGGCATCAAGCGTGTAATCATCGCCGAGCGCCGCCACGCTAATGATGCCGGCCTCGCGAAGCGCAAGCAGCCTGCGGATAGACTGCGGCGGGATGGCGGCATAGTTGTCGATAAACACGCGGGCGAGGCCCTGCTTAAAGCGCTCTCTGTCCTCTTCGTTGAGGTGGGGCACAATCTCCTGAACCACCTCATGCAGTCGAAGGACGGTATAGCGCCAGGCCACGGTGCGCCGTTCGCGTTTATTGCGTTCAACCTCGTTGAGATTCTCTTCCGCCCAGGTAAAGGGCCCGTGGCGCTTACGATCCTCAAACCAGGCCTCACGAATGGTGTCCGCATTCAGCGTATGCAGAGACATTTTCTCGCACCACGCCGGGTCGGCGAGTTCAAGCTCTTTCGCTATCAGGGCAAAGACTCGGTCAAGCAGGCCATCCGGTCCTTTGGCTATCTCGCTTTCCACTACGAATTCGGTCAATACCGACAGCGGTTCATAAGGGATGGGGCAGTAAAAATCGGCTTCCGGCAGAATGCCCGTCCGGGACATCAGCGTAATGTGTAACCCTTCGCTGCCGCTGTCGAGGATGAATTTACCGTCACGAAACTCGCCGTGCTGCATCACCACCGCCATAGCCGCGTCCAGGCCACTCAATGAGGTGCCCATAATGCCCACGCGGCAAGGGGGAATGCGGGCGTCCATCAGGCCGGACCACGGGCTTGGGAAGAACGTGCGCGTGGCTTCATCCTCCTCTGGCCAGACGTGGCCGGTGGCAATAACCGCCAGGTCGAATTTATCCGCTAATGTGCGGTCATTGACCGAAATCGTCACGCCGGTTGTCGAAGGGATGATGTCGGTGACCTTCGCAGATTCATGGACCTCAACCTGGAACCCCAGCTTTTTCGCCTCTTTTACGATTGAACGAAAGCTGTCGCGAAAATACTCTCCCAACAGGAGCCTGGGCAGGAACTGCCGATCGTGCAGGCTGGCTTTATCAACTTTAAAGCGCGCCAGATGGTCGTCGCTTTGCTCCTTAAGCCAGTCGAGGTAGGTCATAAAAATGGGCGGGATTTCAATGCTCGCAATGTTCGCCAGCATCAGCCGGGAATTATCGTCATCGTTATAGGGCATGCCCACGCCAGCTTCATCGGCCTGTTCAAAGACGGAAACGGAGAGTGGGGTATTGTTATTAAGCAGATGATAAAAGGTGTAAATTCCCGTGGGGCCGGAGCCGATAATCGCGATCTTCTTCATCAACACGCTTCCTGTGTTTTTTTCCATAGGAAAAGCGTAGCAGGAGAATAATGATGAAAATAAGGGATTAAGAAAATTCAGGGTAACTGAGGAGAATTTGCACCATTTCAGGACTGAAATGGTGCGTCCGAGTGGACTCGAACCACCGACCCCCACCATGTCAAGGTGGTGCTCTAACCAACTGAGCTACGGACGCAGAATGGTGCGTTCAATTGGACTCGAACCAACGACCCCCACCATGTCAAGGTGGTGCTCTAACCAACTGAGCTATGAACGCAACGTGTTGTCGGTGACAACGGGGACGAATATTAGCGGCACAGCACCGAGGTGGCAAGAGGGAAAATGCAATTTTCTCTCTGATTTCACGCGATTGCTGTATTACCGCGCAAAGTGAAGAGAAAGTAGCCGCCGGGCGGCGGCTACTGCGTATTTAACGTGCAGCGCGTTGCAAAATGATCGTTGATGGCTGGCGCTGCAGGAAGCGCATGCGCAACATCATCATAATTGCCGCCGACGTCAGGCCGATGATAAAGCCCATCCAGAACCCCGCCGGTCCCATGCGGTCAACCACCAGGTCGGTCAGGGCCAGAATATACCCACACGGCAGACCCAGCACCCAGTAGGCGATGAAGGTGATAAAGAAAATGGAACGCGTGTCTTTATAGCCGCGCAGCACCCCGCTGCCAATCACCTGGATGGAGTCCGAAATCTGGTAAATCGCGGCCAGCAGCATCAGGTGCGAGGCCAGCGCGACGACTTCCGGATTGTCGTTGTAGAGCAGGGCAATCTGCTCGCGCAGCGCCACGGTAAAAAGCGCCGTGCAAATGGCCATGCAGACGCCGACGCCCAGTCCGGTGCGCGCGGCGGTTTGCGCATCGAGCGTCGAGCCTTGCCCCAGGCGGAAGCCCACGCGAATCGTCACTGCTGCGGCCAGCGACATCGGCAGGACAAACATCAGGGAGCTGAAGTTGAGCGCAATCTGATGCCCGGCGACGTTCACAATGCCCAGCGGGGAGACCAGCAGGGCGACCACGGCAAACAGGGTCACCTCAAAGAACAGCGCAAGGGCAATCGGCAACCCTAACTGCACCAGGCGCGTCATGATGTTCCAGTCCGGCGTGCTGAATCTGTTCTCGTTACGAATATCGCGCATGGAGCGGGCGCGCTTCACGAAGGTCAGCATTGAGAAGAACATGACCCAGTAAACGGCGGCCGTCGCCACGCCGCAGCCGACGCCGCCCAGCTCCGGCATCCCGAAATGACCGTAAATAAAAACATAGTTAACGGGAATGTTGACCAGCAACCCGATAAAGCCCATCACCATGCCGGGCTTGGTTTTCGCCAGCCCTTCACACTGGTTACGCGCCACCTGGAAGAAGAGATATCCAGGCGCCCCCCAGAGCAGGGCGCGCAGATAGCCCACGGCTTTGTCCGCCAGGGCCGGGTCAATGTTATGCATAGCGCGAATGATATGGCCCGCGTTCCAGAGCACGACCATGATCAGCACAGAGACAAACCCGGCCAGCCAGAAACCCTGGCGGACCTGATGGGCAATGCGCTCGCGGCGCCCCGAGCCATTGAGCTGAGCGATAACAGGCGTGAGCGCGAGCAGCAGACCGTGGCCGAACAGGATGGCCGGAAGCCAGATTGACGTGCCGATAGCAACGGCCGCCATGTCGGTGGCGCTGTAGCCACCTGCCATTACCGTATCCACAAATCCCATTGCGGTCTGGGCCACCTGCGCGACGATCACGGGTATAGCCAGTGCCAATAACTGGCGCGCTTCATTCATGTACTTCTGCACGTGAACACCTTTATTTTGTAGTTATATGAGAGACTAAAAAAGCCGCCGAAACGGGCAGCAAGAAGAAAATGCAGGGGGGTGCCAGCTATTGTAGCGGGCTTTAGCTATTTATCTAGTGAAAAAATCGCCAGAAAATGCGCTCCGCTGGCAACCTGTTTTTCCAACTGTTATTGTGGAGGGATTAAACGGTGTCATCACCGTTCGGAAAAAACAGGAGTTGTAAGCATGTTTACTGGTATTGTGCAGGGCACTGCCAAAGTGGTGTCCATTGATGAAAAACCTAATTTCCGTACTCATGTTGTTGAGCTGCCGGAATATATGCTTGAGGGCATCGAAACCGGCGCCTCGATTGCCCATAACGGCTGCTGCCTGACCGTGACCGAAATTAACGGCAACCAGATTAGCTTTGATTTAATGAAAGAGACGCTGCGGATCACTAACCTGGGCGAGCTGGTGGTAGGCGATACCGTCAACGTTGAGCGCGCGGCGAAGTTCAGCGATGAGATTGGCGGCCATTTGATGTCCGGGCACATCATGACCACTGCCGAAGTGGCGAAAATCGTGACCTCGGAAAATAACCGTCAAATCTGGTTTAAAATGCAGGACCCGTCATTAATGAAATACATCCTCTATAAAGGATTTATTGGCATTGACGGGATTAGCCTGACGGTGGGAGAGGTGACGCCAACGCGTTTTTGCGTGCATTTAATTCCTGAAACGCTGCAGCGCACCACGCTGGGCGCGAAAAAATTGGGGCATCGCGTGAATATCGAAATCGATCCGCAAACCCAGGCGGTGGTTGATACGGTGGAGCGCTTGCTGGCAGCAAAAGAAGCCGCAATAATAAAGACCGCAGAAGAAGAATAAAAAATAACCCCGGCTATCCGGGGTTATTTTTTTAGCGTGCGACACGCAGCCCGTGTTCAATCCCCCGGCTGAATACCACCTGCCAGAGCTGAATATCCCGTGCGCGAAACGCCCCCGCGCAGGCATTCAGATAATAGCTAAACATCCGTTTAAATCGTTCTGAATAGTTGTCCGCAATCTCGGGCCAGGCTTTCTGGAAACGTTCATGCCACGCCATTAAGGTGGTGTCGTAGTCCGCGCCAAAGTTATGCCAGTCTTCCATCACGAAATGGGATTCACTGGCGTTGGCAATCTGGCGAACGGACGGTAAACAACCATTCGGAAAGATGTATTTATTGATCCACGGGTCAACGTTGTTGTCGGTCCGCTTAGAGCCGATGGTGTGCAGCAGGAAGAGGCCGTCCGGTTTCAAATTACGATCCACCACCTCAAAGTAGGTGTCGTAGTTTTTTGGCCCCACGTGCTCGAACATGCCGACGGAAACGATCCGGTCGAACTGCTCGTTCAGGTCACGGTAGTCCTGCAGCCGGATATCCACGTCAAGACCCTGACAGCGCTCCCGCGCCATTTTTTGCTGTTCCGCTGAGATCGTCACGCCGACCACGCTGACGCCGTAGTGCTTCGCCATAAAATACGCCAGCCCGCCCCAGCCGCAGCCGATATCCAGCACGCGCATGCCGGGCTGTAGCTGCAGCTTCTCGCTGATCAGGCGCAGCTTGGCCTGCTGTGCTTCCTCAAGCGTCGACGCGTCTTTCCAGTAGGCGCAGGAGTATTGCATGAAAGGGTCCAGCATGCGGCTGAACAGGTCGTTGCCGAGATCGTAATGTTCTTTGCCGACGATCCAGGCGCGTTTTTTACTTTGCAAGTTAAACAGTCGGGCAGAGGCGACACGCAGGGTGTCTTTCAGATTGCGGGGGAGTTGATTTTCCAGACCGGCGCGCAACACGCTGGCAAAAAAGATATCCAGACGTTCGCACTCCCACCAGCCGTCCATATAACTTTCTCCCAGGCCTAACGATCCTTCCCGCAACACGCGTTTAAAAAAGTCGGGATGTTTTACCTGGGGATCGGATGGCGAAGATCCGTTGATAGTGATGCCTGCTCGACCTAACAGTTCACTGACGATCCGGGACCAGTTGTCGTCCGGAACGCTGACTTCTTCTATACACGATGAACTCATAGCTTCTCCATCACCCTGATGTGATCAGAACCTTCAAACAGCGTAGACGCTTTTTTTGGTTTGTGAGAAATCTCACGGTAAATACCGCGAGGCTAGTATCCGACGTAGAACAGAGGAAGGGAGATAACCCTTGCCGAAATGCCTTCCATGGTAAAACGGGAGCACTCCGGCTCCCGTTAACACTTAATATTTATCGTATTTAATCGAACCAAATTTAGTATAGGCCTCAAAATTTGGTGATTCAATAGAAAATTGTTAGCAACCTAATCACTGAAATGTAACATGATTTCTGGCGCAATCAGGCATGCGAAGTTTCCACCTGCGCGCCGTTATCCTGCTCGCGCTGCGCGGACGCCTGCATGCGAAAACCCAATACCGCCAGCGCTACGGTGAACAGCATCACGCTGGTGGTGGTCAACAGCGGCGTGGCAATCAGCGCCGAGACCACCAGACTTGCGAGGAAGCACAGACCCAGCTGCAGGGTATTTTGCAGCGCGGCGGCGCGGCCTGTCGCCTGCGGGAACGGACGTAACGCCTGTGCCACCACGATCGGGTAAATCGCCCCGTTCGCCACGGCCATCACGCAGAAGGGAATCAAAATTTCAGCCAGGCCCGCGCCCGGAATAAACCCGACGGCCCAGGTACCGATGACGCTCAGCGCATAGAGCACCAGCAGCCATGGCAGCATCTGCTGACCTTCCCATTTTTGCAGCGCCGCGCGGCAGCCGTACCCGCCCACCAGGAACGCGATGGTCTGCGGAACATAGCTCAGACCGATGGCCGCCGGGCTGTAGCCCATATCGTGCAGAATAAACGGCGAGCCGGTGAGCCACGCGAAGAAGCTGGCCGAACAGGCGGCATAAATCAGGACATTCCCGCGATACGCCTTGGCGCTCAGCAGGGAGGTGAAGGTAATCGGCGTCGCGTCGGCATGCGCCTCTTTTTTATGCGCGGGTTTAAGGGCAAACGCCGGCAGCATCAGCACCAGCGTGATGGCAAACAGCGTGGCAAAAATGGCCTGCCAGTCAAAGTGCGCGAGGATCCAGCTGCCCAGCAGCGGAGCCAGGGCAGGGGAGAGGCCCACCAGCGGCATAATGGTGGCGAAAATACGGTTTGTGCGGTTAGCCGGGTAGTAGTCGGTCACCAGCGCCTGCCAGGTCACCGCCGCAGCACAGACGCCCACGGCCTGAACGAAGCGCAGCACCAGCAGCAAGGTAGCATCGCGCACCCACAGCATCCCCAGGCAGCCCACGGCAAAAATGGCCAGACCCAGCAGCAGCACCGGTTTACGGCCGAAGCGATCCGAGAGCGGTCCCCAGAGCAGCTGCGCGAAAGCAAAACCGGCAAGGAACAGGCTCAGGCTGGCGCTGATGGCCGCGGCAGGGGTTTGCAGGTCTTCCTGCATCGCGGCAAACGCGGGCAGGTACATGTCGGTGGCCAAAAAGCCCAGCACGCTTAAGCCGCCGAGCCAGACTAAAAATCCTTTCCTGGGTTGCATTCTTTTATTCTCCTGAGGAGGCAGGTGTACGTTGGCGCAGAGTGTAGGGAGTGCAAAGCGGCTTGTGAAACGCTAATATTTGGCGGGTGCATTCAAATTTTTTGCAGGCAGAAAATGTGGTCAGATTATTCTCTTGAAGTGGTCGATGCTGTTGCGCGTAACGGCAGCTTTAGCGGTGCAGCGCAGGAGCTGCACCGCGTCCCTTCGGCCATCAGCTACACGGTGCGTCAGCTTGAGGAGTGGCTGGCGGTTCCGCTGTTTGAACGGCGGCATCGCGACGTGGAATTAACGCCCGCCGGAGCATGGTTTTTGAAAGAAGGGCGTTCTGTTATCAAAAAAATGCAGATCACCCGCGAACAGTGTCAGCAGATCGCCAACGGCTGGCGGGGGCATCTCGCCATCGCGGTAGATAACATCGTGAAGCCGGAACGCACCCGACAAATGATCGTGGATTTCTATCGTCATTTCTCTGACGTCGAGCTACGGGTCTCGCAGGAGGTGTTCAACGGCGTCTGGGATGCGCTGGCGGACGGCAGGGCGGAGATGGCGATTGGCGCGACGCAGGCGATCCCGGTCGGGGGACGTTACGCCTTTCGCGACATGGGTATGCTGAGCTGGAAATGCGTGGTGGCCAGCGATCATCCTCTGGCAGCGATGGAAGGTCCGCTGAGCGACGATACGCTGCGTAACTGGCCCTCGCTGGTGCTGGAGGATACGTCCCGTTCATTGCCCAAGCGTATCACCTGGCTTCTGGATAACCAGCGGCGGGTGGTGGCCCCTGACTGGGAATCATCGGCGACGTGCCTCAGCGCCGGGCTGTGCGTCGCGATGGTGCCCGCTCATTTTGCGCGTCCACGCATCGATACCGGAGAATGGGTTGAACTGACGCTGGAGAATCCGTTCCCGGACGCGGCCTGCTGCCTGACCTGGCAACAAAATGATGTCTCGCCCGCCATGGCCTGGCTGCTGGATTATCTGGGAGACAGCGAAACCCTAAACCGGGAATGGTTACGGGAGCCAGCGTAGCTGGCCCCGTCAAGGGATTAACGACGGTAGTCGCGGAACGGACCGTCCGCAACGGAACGGCGTTCAATCAGGCGCGGGTGAACTTCTATGGACTGCGACTCTTCGCGTTTGTTGACGATCCTGTCCAACAGCATATTGAAGGCCGTTTCGCCCAGCGAATCTTTTGGCTGGTGAATGGTTGTCAGCGCCGGGGTGAAGAAGCGCGCGTTACGCACGTTGTCATACCCGATCACGGAAATATCCTGCGGTACGCGCAGACCCAGCTCATCGGCGGCGCAGAGCGCGCCCATGGCCATGATGTCACCGCCGCAGAAAACGGCGGTCGGGCGGTGCTGCTGGGAAACGATCTGCTGCATCGCGCGGTAGCCTGATTCCGGCTCAAAGTCGCCCTGCACGATCCAGTTTTCCGGCACGGTGATCAGCGCTTCTTCCATCGCTTTCATAAAACCGGCCAGACGGCCCGCGCCGGTGTTACGCTCCAGCGGACCGGGGATCACGCCAATCTCGCGGTGACCGCGTTCGATCAGGTAACGACCCGCCATGTAACCGCCTTCGAAGGCGTTGTCGATAACGGAGTCGGTGAAGTCCGCGCGCGCTTCACCCCAGTCCATGACCACCATGGGGATATGGCGATACTCTTCCAGCATCGACAGCACGGATTCCGGGTACTCGGAACACATGACCAGCAGGCCATCGACGCGCTTTTGCGCCATCATCGACAGGTAGGCGCGCTGTTTTTCTATGCTGTTCCACGCGTTGCCCAGAATCAGGGTATAGCCTTTCTGGAAGCAGTTCTTCTCTACCGCTTCAATGATCTCGGCAAAATAGGCCGCTTCACTGCTGGTCGCCAGCAATCCAATGGATTTGGTGTGATTAACCTTGAGGCTGCGCGCAACCGCACTTGGCGAATAGTGCAGCTCTTTGATCGCAGCCCAGACGGCGTTGCGCGTCTCTTCCGCCACAAAGCGGGTTTTGTTAATTACATGTGATACGGTTGTAGTGGAAACGTTTGCGCGTTTTGCTACGTCTTTAATTGTTGCCATTAAATGTCACTCCAGACCATATCCTAAACTCCTGAAAAACTTGAAGGTAAACGTTTGCCTTCTCTCACCCTTATCACGCAATCTTGAATTGCGGCACGCCGGGAAAACGACACGGGACGTCAGGAGGGGGTCAATGGCCGGTACGCTAATAAATTTAGCGTGGAATTTTGTCCTATCTTGATGAAAAGGGGAAGAGGTAAAGTGTTTATCAGCCTAAATCCAGGAAGATTTTTGACGTAAATTATGCAAAAATGAGCAGGCTCACTTTTCGTGGGGGGATTAAAAGGAGAAAAATTGATGAGTTCCGATCTGAAGTTTTCGCTGTTCACCACCGTGGTTGTGCTGGCTCTGATTGTCGCGGCGGGTCTGACGGCCGCGCTGCACTGATTTACGCGGAGGGAGAGCCTTCTCCCTCCCGCTCCCCCCGATTGTTACTCCTAAGGCAAAAATCTTTTGCCATTTTGTTAACTTCTCATTTTTTGTGATTGATGTCATGCTTTCCGCTTCTTTGTTCTGTGTCACCACATGACACGGCATCCGGAGTTGACGCATGAAAATCAATTTTCCCCTGCTGGCCCTGGCGATTGGCGCTTTTGGGATTGGCACCACTGAATTTTCCCCGATGGGGTTACTGCCCGTTATCGCCCGCGGCGTGGACGTCTCGATCCCTGCGGCCGGCATGTTAATCAGCGCCTACGCCATTGGTGTGATGGTGGGGGCGCCGCTGATGACGCTTCTTCTTTCACACCGCGCGCGCCGCAATGCGCTGATTTTCCTGATGGCGATTTTCACCCTCGGCAACGTGCTTTCGGCCATTTCGCCGGACTACACCACGTTGATGCTGTCGCGTATTCTGACCAGCCTTAACCACGGCGCGTTCTTTGGGCTGGGGTCGGTTGTGGCGGCAAGCGTGGTGCCGAAACACAAGCAGGCCAGCGCCGTAGCCACCATGTTTATGGGCCTGACCATCGCTAACATCGGCGGCGTTCCTGCGGCAACCTGGCTGGGCGAGGTCATTGGCTGGCGGATGTCCTTCCTGGCGACGGCCGGACTGGGCGTGGTCGCGATGGTGGCCTTGTTCTTCTCCCTGCCAAAGGGCAGTGCCGGAGAACGTCCGGAAGTGCGTAAGGAGCTGGCGGTGCTGATGCGCCCGCAGGTGCTCTCCGCGCTGCTGACCACCGTGCTGGGGGCAGGGGCGATGTTTACCCTCTACACCTATATTTCACCTGTGCTGCATGACATCACCCACGCAACGCCTCTCTTTGTGACCGCGATGCTGGTGCTGATTGGCGTGGGCTTCTCGATTGGCAACTATCTCGGCGGGAAATTTGCCGACCGTTCCGTGAGCGGAACGCTGAAGGGCTTCTTAACCCTGCTGATTGTTATCATGATCGCCATTCCGTGGCTGGCGCGCAACGAGTTTGGTGCCGCGATCGCAATGGTCGTCTGGGGGGCTGCAACGTTCGCGGTGGTGCCACCGCTGCAGATGCGCGTGATGCGTGTCGCGCATGAAGCGCCGGGCCTCTCATCCTCGGTTAATATTGGCGCCTTTAACCTGGGCAATGCGCTCGGTGCGGCGGCCGGTGGGGCCGTGATTTCCGGTGGGCTGGGGTACAGTTTTGTGCCGGTGATGGGGGCGATTATTGCCGCGCTCGGTCTGCTGCTGGTGATGATGTCGGGTCGTAAACAGCCAGAAGCAGCCTGCGCTGCGGAATAAACCAAAAACGCAGAAGGGCGAGCCCTTCTGCGTGTCTCTTACGCGGCGAAGTTCTTCGCCACAAAGTCCCAGTTAACCAGTGCCCAGAAGTGCTCCAGGTAGTTAGGGCGCGCGTTGCGGTAATCAATGTAGTAAGCGTGTTCCCATACGTCCACGGTCATCAGCGGCTTCGCGCTGGTGGTCAGCGGGGTGCCCGCGTTAGAGGTAGACACGATAGCCAGTTTGCCATCCGCCTCTTTGACCAGCCACGTCCAGCCTGAACCGAAGTTCTTGATGGCGGCATCGGTGAACTTCGCTTTGAATTCCGCGAAGCTGCCAAAGGCGGCGTTGATGGCGGTAGCCAGTTCACCGACAGGTTCGCCACCGGCGTTTGGCGCCAGGCAGTGCCAGTAGAAGGTGTGGTTCCACACCTGAGCGGCGTTGTTGAATACGCCACCCTCAGAACTGCGCACGATCTCTTCCAGCGTTTTGCCTTCAAAATCGGTGCCCTTGATCAGGTTGTTCAGGTTGGTGACGTACGTCTGGTGATGCTTGCCGTAGTGATATTCCAGGGTTTCCGCAGAAATGTGCGGGGCCAGGGCGTCTTTTGCATACGGTAGTGCAGGTAATTCGAACGACATTGCTTCTCTCCTTATTGTATTTTGTGTTGCCAATAACCACACAGACAACAAGGACAGGATAGCAAATTGAAAGGGTATGCAAAAGAGGAACTTACCCTGCCACGGGTGTGGCAGGGTAGGGGTTAGCGAATGGTTTTCGGCGTCATCACGCGACGCGCGCCGACGTAATGACGCACCCAGTAGTCTTCACTGAGCGAGGTGATCTGAATATCCTGGCCGCTACGCGGTGACTGGATGAATTTTCCGTTGCCGACATAGACGCCAACGTGGTCAGCCGTCCCGCGGCCCTGCGTGCGGAAGAAGACCAGATCGCCGTTCTCCAACTCTCCACGGTTGACCGGGGAAGCATCGCGCAGGTGGTACATCTCGTTGGCGGTACGCGGAATGCGGAACTTGACCAGATCTTTATAGGCGTAATAGACGAGGCCGCTGCAGTCAAAACCGGTACGTGGCGAAGTCCCGCCCCAGTGATACGGTTTGCCAATCTGTCCCATCAGCTTGTTCATTGCGGTTTTTTGCGCTTTCTGGACGCGCACTTTATGCACTTCCGCTATTTTTGTGACCTTGGTGCATTTCGCCTTATGGCCTTTACGCGCGATGCATTTTTCAGTCACGAGGTTAGCGGCGGTTTGCGAAGCTTTACTTTTGGCGGTGTGGGCAGTGCGGGAAGAGGTGGTTTTCGTCTTGCTGGAAGCGGTTTTTTTAGTCTGTGTGGTTGTCTTTTTCTTGTCGTTCTTAGCGGTGGTTTTTTTCTTACGTTCTGTGGCTTTCACCAGATGGTTTTTTTGTACAGCAGAATGCCGCGCCTGCTGAGAGGCGTTTGCCACTGGCGTGAAGGTGAGTGAAGTAAACAGTAAAGCACAGAGCGTGATCGAGATTTTAGTTATCCGCGCCACTGGGCAGTCCCCTGATAAATGCAGGTCATCAATAATACCCGCGTGTGATTTACAAAGCCCGTCGATTCTAATCCATAAAAAGCCAGAAAGTTAATAGCATTTTTCAATCTACGATCCTGTTTCGTTAGCAAGTGCAAAAAAATTCATCGTTCTGTCGTACATTTGCCCATTCCCTAAGCAAAACCCTGACTGACGCAGGGGTAAACACCATTTGCAATGCAACTTTTCATCACTCGGAGTAGAATGTCTATACGTGACAAAAATGTTATTTTCCGATGCCAGTCTGAACCGCTACAATGTCAGACGAATGCCGTAACAGAAGTTAAAGGAAGCAAGACATGAGCACCACTATTGAAAAAATCCAGCGCCAGATCGCTGAAAACCCGATTCTGCTGTATATGAAAGGTTCTCCAAAGCTGCCAAGCTGCGGCTTCTCCGCGCAAGCGGTTCAGGCGCTGTCTGCCTGTGGTGAGCGTTTTGCTTACGTTGATATCCTGCAGAACCCGGACATCCGCGCTGAGCTGCCTAAGTACGCGAACTGGCCGACCTTCCCACAGCTGTGGGTAGACGGTGAACTGGTTGGCGGCTGCGATATCCTGATTGAAATGTATCAGCGCGGCGAACTGCAGCAGCTGATCAAAGAAACCGCGGCGAAGTACAAAACGGAAGAGCCGGACGCAGAGTAACTTTCTGCGAAAATAAAAAAGCGACCTGCTATGTGGTCGCTTTTTTTTTGTCGGGTGGCGCTGCGCTTACCCGACCTACGATTGGCGCTCGGCCTCATCATCCATCGGCAGCGGCCAGCCACCCAGACGCTTCCAGCGGTTGACGATCTCACAGAACAGCTCTGCGGTACGCTCCGTGTCATACAGCGCGGAGTGCGCCTGCGTGCCATCGAACGGAATGCCAGCCGTAATACAGGCCTTTGATAACACCGTTTGTCCCAGCGCCAGGCCGCTCAGCGCGGCGGTATCGAAGGTCACAAACGGGTGGAAGGGGTTGCGCTTGAGCGCGGCCCGCTCGGCGGCGGCCATGGTAAAGCTGTGATCGAAGGTGGCGTTATGAGCCACCATAATGGCGCGGCTGCAGTTGCTCTCCTTCATGCCTTTGCGCACCATTTTAAAAATGGCGTGCAGCGCATCATATTCACTGACGGCACCGCGCAGCGGGTTATGCGGATCGATACCGTTAAACGCCAGCGCTTCCGGCTGTAAGTTTGCCCCTTCGAAAGGTTCAACGTGGAAATGCAGCGTGGTGTCCGGTGTAAGCCAGCCCTGTTCATCCATCTTCAGCGTGATGGCGGCAATTTCGAGCAGCGCATCGGTTTTAGCGTTAAATCCGGCTGTTTCTACATCAATGACAACGGGATAAAAACCACGAAAACGGTCGCACAGACCGCTAAATTGAGCGTTATCGGACATCAGGGTCTCTTACATGGGGAAAAAGCAGAGCGCATTATGGCAAATTTTGCGGGGTGATGCAGTAAAACTACGGGCGCACGTTGCGCCCTGAGGGATCAGTTGCCCAGACCGCGACCGGCGTCTTTGGCTTCAATCAGCTCGATTTTGTAACCGTCCGGATCTTCCACAAACGCAATTACGGTGGTGCCGCCTTTTACCGGGCCCGCTTCGCGCGTAACGTTACCGCCATTTTTGCGAATGCGTTCGCACGCGTCGGCCGCGTTGTCTACTTCCAGCGCGATATGGCCGTAGGCCGTGCCCAGCTCATAGCTGTCAACGCCCCAGTTGTAGGTCAGCTCGATCACCGCTTCATCCGTTTCCGGGCCGTAACCCACGAACGCCAGCGAGTATTTGTATTCCGGGTTTTCGCTGGTGCGCAGCAGCTTCATGCCCAGGACGTTAGTGTAGAAATCGATTGAACGTTGCAGGTCGCCAACGCGCAGCATGGTGTGAAGTAGGCGCATAATTTCCTCATTAACCAATGGAATAAAAAAGCTTTTTGAACAGAAACGATGTTTTAGTATAGCGGCGAAGTGTCGCCGCTATCAATGAACAATGGCGAGATTACAGAGAAGGGTAGTCGGTGTAGCCTTCCGCGCCGCCGCCGTAGAAGCTTTCCGGACGCTGCGGGTTCAGCGCCGCTTTTTTCTGCAGACGGGCAACCAGATCCGGGTTGGCGATGTAGTCGCGGCCAAACGCGACGGCATCAATCAGCCCTTTGCCGATCAGGTCTTCGGCTTTCTCTGGGGTATAGGCGCCTGCACCGATGATCACGCCGTGGAAGCGCTCGCGCACTTTCTGGCGGAAGGCTTCAGTGTAAGGCTTACCGCCAGCCCAGTCAGGCTCGGACATGTGCAGATAGGCAATACCGCGCTTGGCCAGCTCTTCAATCAGATAAAGCGCGTCCGCTTCCTCGTTCGGGCCGTTGTCGACGTTCTGGAAAGACCCAATTGGGGAGACGCGGATCCCGATACGGTCCGGGCTCCACTCCTTGCATACCGCATCCACCACTTCCAGCACCAGACGGGCGCGGTTTTCGACGCTGCCGCCGTACTGATCGGTGCGATGGTTTGACGACGGTGACAGGAACTGGTGCAGCAGATAGCCATGCGCGGAGTGCAGCTCAATCAGGTCAAAGCCGGCTTCACGGGCGTTGGCCACGGCCTGTCGGAAGTCGTTAACAATCCCCGGGATTTCGTCCAGCTCCAGCGCGCGCGGCATAGAGGTATCCACGCGGATCGCGTTACCGTTTTCATCGCGCAGGGACGTACGGGTATTGGCGCTCAGGGCCGACGCGGAGACCGGTGCCTGACCGCCAGGCTGGATGCTGCTGTGAGAGATACGACCGGTGTGCCACAGCTGAACCGCAATGCGGCCCTCTTCAGCGTGAACGCCCGCGGTGATTTTCTGCCATGCCGCGATCTGCTCCGGGCTATGGAGGCCCGGCGCACCGGCGTAACCCTTCGCCTGAGCAGAGATCTGCGTGGCTTCCGTGATGATCAGGCCAGAGCTTGCGCGTTGACGGTAGTATTCGCCCATCAGCGGAGTTGGGATGTCACCCGGCTCAATGCTGCGCAGACGGGTCAGCGGAGCCATGAACACGCGGTTTGGCGCCGTGACGGCACCCACTTTCAATGGGGTAAACAGTTTTTCAGCTGACATAAAGACTCCTGAGTAGACCAGTCGACTAGTAATAAAGTAAATAAAAAGCGCCCGTTATACGCCAGGCGCAGTAATGCTGTTTTTCACATGTGCCAGCGCGCTTTCGAGCGGCAAGGCACTGCGCGAAATTTTTGCCTGCAGATTGGCCCCTAACCACAGGGAATAGAGCACCTGAGACTGCATTAAGGGGTCGCCGGTAAAGGCCAGCGTTTTTTCGTCGCGGCCTTTTTCCAGCGCCTGTGCCAGCAGGGCGATCACGCCGCGGGCACCCTTATCCATCGCCGAGCGCATATCTTCGGAAAGATCGCACACCTCGGCAGACAGCTTGACCGTCAGGCATCCGCTGATAATGCCCTGCTGACAGAACTGGTTCAGCGTTTCCTGATAGTAGTTCAGAACACGATCCCGATAGTTTCCTTCACCCGACGCAAAGTGGGTCGCCAGACGCTGGTGGTAGCCCGCGTAATGACGCTCCAGCATTGCCACGCCAAAGGCTTCTTTGGACCGGAAGTAGTGATAAAACGACCCCTTCGGTACCTCAGCGGTTTTTAATAACTCGCTCAACCCCATACCGGTAAACCCGCGATGCATGCAAAGACGCTCGCCGGTCGCCAGGAGATGTTCGCGGGTATCGTGTTCAGTATTTCTGCTCATGGCCGCACTCTAATAGACCGTTCGGTCTAATGCAAGCGAGTTTATTGCCGACATGCGCTCAGAATATCCAGCTGCTGTTGATAAACGTCTGATTTCACGTCCATCATACCCAGTACGGTCGAGAACAAATTGTCCTGGGAAACCGCATTTTTTGCAGCGTGGTCGCGTAAACACTGTTCATTGATGCCAAAGTTTTTCGCGTAGTCGGGTGACAGCCAGAACATAAACGGAATGTGCGTTTGCTGCTCCGGCGCCAGCATGTACGGCGTACCGTGCAGATAAATGCCGCTTTCACCCAGTGACTCACCGTGATCCGAGAGATAAATCAGGGCGGTGTTCATGCTTGCCTGGCGCGCTTTCAGGACATCAATGGTTTTGCTGACCATGCTGTCGGTATACAGGATGGTGTTGTCATAGGTATTCATCAGCGCCTGATGGTCGCAATCCTGAATTTCATTGGTGTCGCAGGTAGGGGTGAATTTCCGGAAATTGTCCGGGTAACGGCGATAGTATGCCGGTCCATGACTCCCCATCAGGTGGATAACCAGCACCGTGTCCTGCTTCAGACCATCCAGCACGTTGTCCAGACGGTAGAAATTCACATCATCAATACAGGATTTGTCTTTGCAGAACTGATCCAGATTCCACTGCGTCATATCGGTATGCGGCACGCGATCGCAGGCGCCTTTACAGCCGCCGTCGTTGTCGCGCCAGAGCAGGTTGATCCCCGCATGCTTCAGCACATCGAGCAGACCTTCCTGATGGTGAGCCAGGTCGGCATCGTATTTGCTGCGCGTCATGCCCGAGAACATGCACGGAACGGAAACGGCGGTTTCGGTGCCGCAAGAGGAGGCCTGCGGGAAGTTAATCACATCCTGCTTTTTCAGCTCCGGGTTCGTTTCACGATCGTAACCATTCAGGGAGTAGTTCGCCGCGCGAGAGGCTTCCCCAACGACCAGCACCAGAACGGTTTTCTTTTGCTGGCCGGAAATCAACGGTCCTTTATGGGCATCTTCGCCAATCCGCACCAGCGTTTGATCGCCGGCAAACCAGCGCATTTTGCTGTACTTCACCACGGCGCTGACATAGTTGGCCGGGGTCACCATTTTGACGATGCTTTTGTTGTTGCGAAACAGCGAGGCGTAATCTTTATAAAACACGGCGGCAATCAGGATAATCACCAGCAGGGCGCCGAGCATCGCGGCGACGCGCGTCAGCAGGGCATACCACCATTTCCAGGTACGAATACGGGTCAACGCCAGCACCACGGAGGGAACGAGGCCTGCGATAACAATCCACAGAATCATCTGCGGGGTCACCAGGGCTGTCGCTTCCTGAGAGTTGGTTTCGAACACGTTCACAATCATGTTCTGATCGATCACCGCGCCGTAGGTGTACATAAAGTAGGTGGCCGCAGCGCATCCGACCGTTAAGACGATCAGCAGCGGCTTACGGATATAGGGGATATTCAGCAGGCTAAAGACAATCACCCAGCCGCAAAACAGCACCAGCGGTACGGACGCGGCAAAGAGGATGTCGTGCAGGTGCGCAGGGGCAATAATGGCCCAGCTGCGCTGGATAAACAGCCCATTAATCAACGTAAAAAAGAGTGCACAGCCCAGAGTAAATTTAATGTCGTTACATTGTAACTTTTTGATTAACCACATCGATCGGTAAACCTGTCATTGTCATGATGGGCCGAGTATAAAGAAGGAAGATTAGTGAAACCTTAATGCCACAAATCTGTGGTATGGGCCTTGCACGTGGCGCGTTTAGCGTCTTCACTGTAGGTGAGAGTGGTTATCCGGAGGTGAGTGTGGCAGAGCAGCTGGAGTTTTTCCCCATCCAGAGCCCGTGCCGGGGGATTTGTCAGGTGGATGAACGCGGATATTGCCGCGGGTGCATGCGTACCCGCGACGAGCGTTTTAACTGGCAAAACTTTAGCGACACGCAAAAGCAGGAGGTGTTACGCCTCTGCCGACAGCGTCTTCTGCGCAAAATACGCGCAAACAAAGCCGGTGAGACCGAAGAACCCCAGCAACCTTCACTTTTTTAACACGGTAATTGCGTATACTCATGACATCACGTCCTTGAGGAAAATGTTATGGTTCAGCGAATTACCCTTGCCCCCCAGGGGCCAGAATTCTCCCGTTTTGTGATGGGCTACTGGCGCCTGATGGACTGGAATATGTCCCCCCTCCAGCTGGCGAGCTTTATTGAAGAGCATATCGATCTGGGCGTTACCACGGTCGACCATGCGGATATTTACGGTGGCTATCAGTGTGAAGCCGCATTCGGCGAGGCGCTCAAGCTGGTTCCGGCACTCCGCGACCGCATGGAGATCGTCACGAAGTGCGGGATTGCCACCACGGCAAAACCGGAACACGCCCTTGGGCATTACATCACCGACAGCGCGCATATCATCAAGAGCGCTGAGCAGTCGCTGGTCAACCTGGCGACCGACCGTATCGACCTGCTGTTAATCCATCGTCCGGATCCGCTCATGGATGCCGATGAGGTGGCAGAAGCCTTCCTGAACCTGCATCAGAGCGGCAAAGTGCGTCACTTTGGCGTTTCCAACTTTACCCCGGCGCAGTTTGCACTGCTTCAGTCTCGTCTGCCGTTTACCCTGGCCACCAACCAGGTGGAGATCTCCCCGGTACACCAGCCGCTGCTGCTGGACGGTACGCTTGACCAGCTGCAGCAACTGCGCATTCGCCCGATGGCCTGGTCATGCCTGGGAGGCGGACGCCTGTTCAATGATGATGAATTCCAGCCGCTGCGTAACGAGCTGGACACCATCGCCCGCGAGCTGAACGCGGAGAGCATCGAACAGGTGGTTTACGCCTGGATCCTGCGTCTGCCGTCAAAACCGCTGCCGATTATTGGTTCCGGCAAAATAGAACGCGTGCGTTCTGCACTGGCGGCTGAAGAGCTGCAGATGACCCGCCAGCAGTGGTTCCGCATCCGCAAGGCCGCGCTGGGTTACGACGTGCCATAAACCGCCAGAAGATGACTTTCCGGTGAAATCTTTGCCTCTGGTATACACTTAAGGGGCAAAAAATAACCAGCGGAGGTCATATGAAGCGTTTTGCTCTGGCACTGGTCACGCTGGTTGTTTGCGCAGGGGCGCAGGCAGCCAGCGACGAAGTGGAAATGAATCTCGTCACCTCTCAGGGTGTGGGTCAGTCCATCGGTACGGTGAAAATCACGGAAACCGATAAAGGACTGGAGTTCGCCCCGAATCTTAAAGCACTCCCGCCCGGTGAGCATGGTTTTCATGTTCACGCCAAAGGAAGCTGCCAGCCCGCGTTAAAAGAGGGGAAACCGTCGGCTGCGGAAGCGGCAGGCGGTCACCTTGACCCGCAGCACTCCGGCAAGCATGAGGGCCCGGAAGGCATGGGACATCTGGGCGATCTGCCCGTGCTGGTAGTCAATAACGACGGTAAAGCCACCGATCCCGTTGTCGCGCCGCGTCTGAAAAAGCTGGATGAGGTGAAAGGCAAAGCGCTGATGATCCACGTCGGCGGCGACAATATGTCCGATCAGCCTAAACCGCTTGGCGGCGGCGGGGCGCGTTATGCCTGCGGCGTGATCTGATCCCCAATCGTACCCGGCGGTGGTGCCTGTTCCAGCTGCGACAGCGAGCAGTGTAGCCGCCAGATTATCGAGGCCAAATCGCGGGCGGCGGGGAGATGATGTCGTGCAAGCGTATCGCAGATCCGCTGCAGTTCATTCAGCGTGGCTTCCAGCGGCCGCTGCTGGACCCCGCGTTCGCTCATGACATCGCGCAGCAGGGAGATGCAAACGTCACGCACCTGCGACAGCGGGTCGGAACGCGTTTCCCACCCGCGAAGCTGCCAGACCACGTGCGAGCAGTTCAGCAGCACCACGCCCCAGCGCAGCAGCCAGCGCCGGGAAAGCGCGTCCTGGCTGTTATTGAGCTGGCTGACGTGATGATAAACCAGCGATTCATATTCACTCTCACGAAGATGCGGTTTGCGGCTGAGCTGGTCGACAAACCCCCGGCGTAACTCCCGGATATGCCTGCGGCTTTTGCGGGCATCGGAGCCGGGACGCAGCACCGCGAAGGCCAGCCACGCCAGCCCCACGCCAAGGATCTTTGCCAGGTTGTCATTGAGAAAATCGGCGTAATCGTACACCGGTGGATTCGTCACGGAGATAAACGAGCCCATAAAGACAATCAGCTGTCCCCACAGTCCCGCCAGCTTCGGCATCTGCAGTTTGAGTAGCTGCATGGTGGTCAACAGCGGAAAGAGGAACAGCAGGAACTGCCAGAGATCGCTTATCTGCACCATCAGGCCAAACTTCACCACGAAACTGAACAGCGACAGCAGCACCAGGGTGCGCAGCAGGAGCGTCAGCGAGTTAAACGGCGAGGCCGCGACGGAGTAAAGCACGCAGCTGATGGCGGCGAGCGTCAGGGCCGCCGTACCGGACTCCCACTGCGTGGTGATACTCCACGCGCCCACCAGCATCAGCGCGCAAAAGGTACGAAAACCGCTCCACAGCGCTTCCAGGTAGTCGGTATGGCGGGCGAGAGCCGGGCTCCCGGGAACGTTGAACTCCGTGACCGGCGTGGCATTCTCAACCGCGTTAATCCAGCGGCTGCTGCGCAGGTAGAGTCGGCAAAAGTAATTCAGACGCTGCCAGAAGGCGCGATGGCGATAATCATATGCATCCACCGGGGCGAGCGGGGCGATTATTCGCGCGACCGTGTAGATGTCTGCATCCGGGCGCGCAAGGGTTGCGAGCAGCGTTTCAATCACCGCGCGCGTGTTTTCCGGCGGCGTTGGCCAGTTGAGCAGCATCCGGCGCAGGCTGGAGATGGCGCTGGTCATGCGCAGCTGCTGGTGCAGCAAATAGTTAAGCAGGGTGTTCTGACGGCGAAAGCGGTAGTGGCTCCAGAACGCCTGAATACGCAACAGATTCATCGTCAGGATCTGTCCTATCACCTTTTCATGCGCGAGGCGGATCTCATCGCTGGTATCCGGTTGCCAGAGCAGGCTCGCGTGCTCAAGCAGCCGGGTGTGCATGGTCTTGAGGGCGGTGATAAGCGCGGTGCCGTCGGAGGTGCTGGGGAGGATCATCATCATAAATCCGCCGCAGAGGATCCCGACAATCACTTCGCAGACGCGCGCCTGTGCAATATCCCACAGCTCGGTGGTATCGAGCACATTCACCACCGGGAAGGCAATAATGGCGGCGGTATAGCCCGCCAGCTGGAAAGCGTAGGCGACGTTGTTGGTGAAATGGGCGCAGGCCCAGGTACAGCATCCCAGCCATGCCGCCATGCTCAGCAGGAACAGCCATGGGTCGTTCAGCGTGTGGCCGGCGATAATTAACGCCGCCGTGGCACCCAGCAGGCTGCCGGCGATACGCCCAAGGCTTTTACTGATCACCCCACCAACGGTGGGAAAACTCACCACTGCGGCAGAGGTCATCGCCCAGTACGGCTCATCCAGGTTCAGGTAATAGGCGACGGTCAGCGCCAGACACATGGCAATGCCGTTACGCAGCGCGTAGCGCCACTGAGGACGCGTCGCTTTCATCCACGGCGAGTTTTGCCAGGAGAGCGCCTGCAGCTTCATTAAGGGGTTCCGATGGAGACAGTGCAGGTGGTGCCGGATACCAGCGTGATGCCCTGCGGTAAATGGTCAAACTCCACGCGAACAGGCACGCGTTGAGCGAGACGCACCCAGGGGACGTTCGGTTTGATATCCGGCACCAGGCCGGAATCTGTTTCAACGCTTTGATCGTAAATGGCGCGACCAATGCTGGAGACGTGACCCTGTAACCTTTGCGAGCCGCTGTACAGCGTAATCGCTGCTGGCGATCCCTCGCGAATATGCCGAAGCTTGGTCTCTTCGAAGTAGCCCACTACGTAGAAGGAGTGGCTGTCGACCAGGGCGAAAACGGGCTGTCCCGTGGTGGCATAGTTACCCACGCGGGCGGAAAGGTTGGTCACCCATCCATCGACAGGGGCGGTAATCACGGTTTGGGTCAGCTCCCACTGCGCCTGCTTCAGCGTCGCCTCAGCCACGTTGACGCTCGCCTGCATCGCCTTAACGTTGAGGTTGGCGGTGTCTAAATCTTCCGCGGAGATGTAGTTTTGCGACAGGTGACGGCGGCGGTTGGCCTCGTTGTTGGCCTTTGCCAGATCAGACTGGGCTTTTGCCAGCTGCGCCTGGGCATTCAGAATCGCGATATGGTACGGCGTGTCGTCGATTCGGAATAAAACCTCTCCCTTTTTAACGTACTGGTTATCCTTAACCAGCAGCGACGTAATGCTTCCCGATACCTGCGGGGTAATGCTGACCTGCTCAGCGCGAATCTTACCGTCACGCGTCCAGGGTGACTGCATGTAATAATTCCAGAGCCACCATCCGGCGACCAGCGCAAGGACCAGAACAAACAGGGTGGAAAAGTACTTCAGCGTTTTCAGGGGCATAGTCACCACACGATCAGAACAGCAAGGCCCAGGCATACACAGAGGGCAAACAGGGAAAGATCCATCAGCATGGGATGCCAGATTTCGCCGGAATACATCCAGTCGCGAAGCAGGCGATGCGCGATGAGCCAGAGAATAAAGCCCACCAGCACGGCCTTAAACAGAGGGGGGAAGTAGACTGACGCACCGAAGATCAGGTCCTGGAGGGGTAAACCCTCTGAGCGATGAAAAAAGGTCACGAGCAGAGATCCTTTGCAGTGAACAGAATGCCGTGTTGGCTTGTCTGAGTATGAAGAAGCATCACAATTCAGTGTAAGTCATACTTTTGAGTTAGATGAATGCAGTATTGCATTTGTTTTGCCATTACAAATGCTGCACACTATTCTAAAATCAGTATAATAACTTAGCAAGCTAATTATAAGGAGATGAAATTGGAATCGCCATTAGGTTCTGATCTGGCAAGGTTGGTACGCGTCTGGCGTGCTCTGATTGACCATCGCCTGAAACCTCTGGAATTGACGCAGACGCATTGGGTCACGCTGCACAACATTCATCAGCTGCCGCCCGACCAGTCGCAAATTCAACTGGCAAAAGCGATAGGCATTGAGCAACCGTCACTGGTGCGCACGCTTGACCAGCTGGAAGAGAAGGGGCTGATCTCCCGACAAACCTGCGCCAGCGATCGTCGCGCCAAGCGGATAAAACTCACTGAGAAAGCGGCGCCTATCATTACTGAAATGGAAGCTGTGATTACCAAAACGCGCGGTGAAATCCTTTCAGGCGTTTCACCGGCGGAGCTGGAAATGCTCATTAGCCTCATTGCTCGCCTTGAGCAAAACATCCATGAGCTACAGTCTCGCGACTGATAAACACTAAGGCCTTGCAGCAGCAAGGCCTTTTTTTACTTAAAGACCACCACTCGATTACGGCCTGTCTCCTTCGCTTCATACATCGCCTTGTCGGCACTCTCCACGCACGCTTCTGCGGTCACGGACGATGACGTCGCCGTAAATACTCCCATGCTGATGGTAATCGGCTCAGGTAGCTGCCCTCCGCTGCTGGTTTTATCAAAGCTGCTTAGCTTCAACCGAATACGTTCCGCCACCTGGTGGGCTGCATCTGAAGAGGTGTTGGCCAGCATCAGCACAAACTCCTCACCGCCGATTCGAGCCGCGATGTCCTGCGGGCGTACGGAATCCATCAGCAGATTGGCGACAAACTGTAAGACTTTGTCTCCCTGAAGGTGGCCATAGTTATCGTTGATACGCTTGAAGCGGTCGAGATCGCTGACGATAACCGAAACTGGGCGGCTGGGTTTCGCCATGTCCAGCGCCTGGTTTAACGATTCATAAAAATAGCTGCGGTTATACAGGCGCGTAAGCGGATCGCGAATCGAATTTTGATATGACTGCTGATATTTTAAATGGGAATCACGGTACAGCATGAAGACGTCGTAGAGCAGTACAAAAATAATCATCAGCGTAGCGACGGTTTCAAATAGCCGGGCGCGATACCACGATATATCTTCAGCATGTCCGCCTACTAACAGCATGGCGAGCGTGACGATATAGCAAACGCACAGGAAATTTCCGCCTACCCAGAATAAATTGCGCACGCGCGTGACAAACATCAGCGTTACTAATGAAACCACCCAGAAGACAATTAAAGAAATATTTATGCATTGGCTCCATAGCACCATAAACTGACGGGTTTCGTTATCAACCAGGTCAATGGATAACAAGGGCGAGTGACTGGAATATATCCAGGCCAGTCCCACAACGCAGGCGGTAAAGAGAAACGCCCCGCTCACAATTGAGATATTCGCCAACCGTGAAAAGGGGTAATCGCGCGTAGGATAGAGTATTGCCGCAACGATGAACAACACCGCCATTAAAAAGTGGCGGAACATAAAGTAGATCATCGCATCGTTGTAGTTCACGACGTTGAACTGATAGAGGTTCAGCCACGCTGGAAAGCTGGACAGCGTTCCGACCATCAACAGTGCCGAACCGGCAAAGGCAAAGGCGATCGCAATCAGATAGAGCCGCCGCTTATCACACCAGTATTTCATTGCCATAAAGCAGGCAATAAACAGGTGAAACACGAGTAAAAAAATGGTGAGCGTAGGGAACAAAAGAGGCGAGAAGGAGGGAACCCATTCAACCACTTTTGAAAAGAGAGCTTGTAATATTCCGATGACGACAAGGCAACCGAAACAGAACGAGATATAACGACCTTTTAGACAACGACTATTCGCAAGCATATAAGTTTTTACAAAATGAGAAATAAATTATGAAGAGGTAATTGCGAAGAGTCTAAGCAAGTAATGCAATAAATACTTTGCGCGGAGACAATATACGATGAGATTAAATATTTGTGTGGTGAATATATTTTGTAAAAATATTCGTATAAGTGATGTATATTGTAAATGGATGTGGCCCAATGGCCACATCCATTTTTAATTAACGTGGAGAAACGGTCACCTGGCTTCCGTTGCTTGCCAGCACAACGCGCTGACCTGCGGAGAAGCGGGTGCTGCCTTGTTTCTGAACAACCATAATGGTGCTGCCGTCGTCTTTACGAATTTCCAGCTCGACGCCCTGAGTTTTGTTCATCGCACCCTGAACACCCTGGCCTGCTACACCACCGGCCACTGCGCCTGCGGCTGTTGCCAGAGAACGGCCCGTACCGCCGCCGACGGTATTACCCAGGAAACCACCCAGAACGGCACCGCCGATGGCGCCCATCACGTTGTTTTCATCACCACCCTGAATCTGTACAGGGCGTGCGTTAACAACGGTACCGTAAGTCACGTTCTGAACCTGTTTCGCTTCAGAAGCGCTATACACGTCGCCAGAAAGTGAACTGTCATTCACACAGCCAGCCAGAATTAAACCAATCAGCGAAACGCCCAGTACACGTAAAATCATTTGAATCTCCTGTTCACCAAAAACGCCCGATGGGGCGCATCCGTTATGGCTAAATTATATGGCATAAGGGGCCATCGTTCATATCTTTGCACTAACAATAGGAAAATTGTACTTGAATTTGACTTAACGAGACATAAACAGGATCCGCCCACGCTACCCGTCTGACATTGTTAAAAAATATTATTGCCGGATGGCAAAGCGACGCCGTTTATGGTTGAGTGGATATCCTTAGCCCACGCAACGTAAGGAAAGCGCATGAAATCGGGTCGCTACATTGGTGTGATGTCAGGCACCAGTCTGGATGGGGTAGATGTCGTTCTGGCTGCCATTGATGAGAACATGGTGGCGCAGCAGGCGAGCCTGACCTGGCCAATCCCCATTTCACTGAAAGAGGATATTCTCAGTATCTGTCAGGGGCAGCAGCTGACCCTTTCGCAGCTTGGACAGCTGGATGTTCGCCTGGGGGCGCTGTTTGCGGATGCGGTGCAGGCTTTGATGCAAAAAGAACATCTTCGTCCGCAGGATGTGGTGGCCATCGGGTGTCACGGACAAACGGTCTGGCATGAACCCATCGGCGATGCCCCGCACACCCTGCAAATCGGCGATAACAACCAGATTGTGGCGAAAACGGGCGTCACGGTGGTCGGCGATTTCCGTCGTCGCGATATTGCCCTTGGCGGACAGGGCGCACCGCTGGTGCCCGCGTTTCATCAGGCGCTGCTGGCACACCCTTCAGAACGGCGTATGGTGCTCAACATTGGTGGGATCGCCAATCTGTCGATGCTTATTCCGGGGCAGCCGGTCCGCGGCTACGATACCGGCCCGGGCAATATGTTAATGGATGCCTGGATCTGGCGTCAGTGCGGGCAACCGTATGATAAAAACGCGGAGTGGGCGAGTGAGGGTAAGGTGATTCTCCCGCTGCTGCAGTCCATGCTGAGCGATCCTTATTTTGCCTTACCGGCACCGAAAAGCACGGGGCGTGAATACTTCAACTTTGGCTGGCTTGAGCGCCAGCTGGCGTCATTCCCGGCGCTCGCGCCGCAGGATGTTCAGGCGACGCTTGCCGAGCTTACGGCCGTGTCGATTTCTGAACAGGTGCTGCTTAGCGGCGGATGTGAACGCCTGCTGGTGTGCGGCGGGGGAAGCCGTAACCCGCTGGTGATGGCGCGTCTTGCCGGGCTGCTGCCGGGCACCGAAGTGTCGACGACCGATGAGGCCGGCATCAGCGGTGATGATATGGAGGCGCTGGCCTTTGCCTGGCTTGCCTGGCGCACCATTGCCGGGCTGCCGGGCAATTTACCGTCGGTAACCGGCGCGCGCGAGGCGAGCGTCCTTGGGGCGATTTTCCCGGCAAATCCGCGTCATAATCAGAGTTAACTGAAATTCAGCGCGGCGCGTCGTCGTTAAAATGGAACGAAACAGGGGGGCAGTCATGCCCTCCAGGACCAGGATAGTCTTCGGAATATGCCCATGAAAAAACTTCTTCTTATTGCCGCCCCTTTGCTGCTGTCAGGATGCAGCGTCTACAACCAGCTCGTTGAGCGCATGCAGACCGATACCCTGGAGTATCGCTGCGACGAAAAACCGCTGACCGTGAAGCTGAACAATCCGCGCCAGGAAGCCAGTTTTGTTTACGACAATAAATTGCTGACGCTGAAGCAGGGCATTTCGGCCTCGGGCGCACGCTACACCGACGGTATCTATGTCTTCTGGTCGAAAGGCGACAGCGCCACGGTCTACAAACGCGACCGTATTGTGCTGAACAATTGCCAGCTCGAAAATCCGAAGCGTTGAGATTTTTACAGGGGCGGCGCACAATAGCGCCACCCACTCTCAATGTCAGCTAACGCCATGTCAGATAACGATGAACTGCAGCAAATTGCGCATCTGCGCCGTGAATACACCAAAGGCGGCCTGCGTCGCCAGGATCTTCCCGCTGAACCCCTCGTGCTTTTTGAACGCTGGCTGAAACAGGCCTGCGAAGCGAAACTTGCCGACCCAACGGCGATGGTTGTCGCAACGGTAGATGAAAACGGTCAACCGTATCAGCGTATCGTATTGCTCAAGCATTATGACGAGAAAGGGCTGGTGTTCTATACCAACCTTGGCAGCCGCAAAGCGCACCATCTGGAAAACAATCCGCGTATCAGCCTGCTGTTCCCGTGGCACATGCTGGAACGTCAGGTCATGGTGACCGGCAAGGCGGAACGTCTCTCGACGCTGGAAGTGGTGAAGTATTTCCACAGTCGTCCGCGTGACAGCCAGATTGGCGCCTGGGTATCAAAACAGTCCAGCCGCATTTCCGCCCGCGGCGTGCTGGAAAGTAAATTCCTCGAGCTGAAGCAGAAGTTCCAGCAGGGTGAAATCCCGCTGCCGAGCTTCTGGGGTGGTTTCCGCATCCCGATTGAGCAAATCGAATTCTGGCAGGGGGGCGAACATCGCCTGCACGACCGCTTTTTATACCAGCGCGAGAATGGCGGCTGGAAAATCGACAGACTGGCGCCGTAATCCCCGAAATTTGTTGATTTAAGCGCTAGCGCACACCGCGCTTGCGCTTTATTCTATGGTCCTTTCGCATCAGGCGAAAAGTCGTGTACCGGCAAAGGTGCAGTCGTTTATACATGGAGAATTTGATGGCAAGCAGTAACTTGATTAAACAATTGCAAGAGCGGGGGCTGGTAGCCCAGGTGACGGACGAGGAAGCGTTAGCAGAGCGACTGGCGCAAGGCCCGATCGCGCTCTATTGCGGCTTCGATCCTACCGCTGACAGCTTGCATTTGGGGCATCTTGTTCCATTGTTATGCCTGAAACGCTTCCAGATGGCGGGCCATAAGCCTATTGCCCTGGTGGGCGGCGCGACCGGTCTGATTGGTGACCCAAGCTTTAAAGCCGCTGAGCGTAAACTGAACACCGAAGATACCGTGCAGGAGTGGGTCGATAAGATCCGCAAACAGGTTGCACCGTTCCTCGACTTCAACTGTGGCGATAACGCCGCGATTGCCGCGAACAACTACGACTGGTTTGGCAGCATGAACGTGCTGACCTTCCTGCGCGACATCGGCAAGCACTTCTCTGTTAACCAGATGATTAACAAAGAGGCCGTGAAGCAGCGTCTGAACCGTGACGACCAGGGAATCTCCTTTACCGAGTTCTCCTACAACCTGCTGCAGGGGTATGACTTTGCCTGCCTGAACAAACTGCACGGTGTTTCCCTGCAGATTGGCGGTTCTGACCAGTGGGGTAATATCACCTCCGGTATCGACCTGACCCGTCGCCTGCACCAGAATCAGGTCTTTGGTCTGACCGTTCCGCTGATTACCAAAGCTGACGGTACCAAATTTGGTAAAACCGAAGGCGGCGCGGTATGGCTCGATCCGAAGAAAACCAGCCCGTACAAATTCTACCAGTTCTGGATCAACACGGCGGATGCCGATGTTTATCGCTTCCTGAAGTTCTTCACCTTTATGGATATTGAAGACATCAATGCGCTGGAAGAAGAAGACAAGAACAGCGGTAAAGCGCCACGCGCGCAGTACGTGCTGGCAGATGAAGTGACCAAACTGGTTCACGGTGAAGAAGGTCTGGCCGCGGCAAAACGCATTACTGCAAGCCTGTTCAACGGTACCCTGAGCGATCTGAGCGAAGCGGACTTCGAACAGCTGGCGCAGGACGGCGTGCCAATGGTTGAGATGGAGAAAGGGGCTGACCTGATGCAGGCGCTGGTGGATTCTGAGCTGCAGCCTTCCCGCGGTCAGGCGCGTAAAACCATCGCCTCAAACGCGATCACCATCAACGGTGAAAAGCAGGCTGACCCGGAATACACCTTTGTTGATGGCGACCGTCTGTATGGCCGCTACACCCTGCTGCGTCGCGGTAAGAAAAACTACTGCCTTGTCTGCTGGAAATAATTAACAGTCTCGAGGGGCGTGGGAAACCACGCCCCTTTTGTTTTTTCAGGGTTTGGTAAGCACAAAATGAAGAACATCCTCGCCATTCAGTCCCACGTTGTTTTTGGGCATGCTGGCAACAGCGCTGCGGAATTCCCGATGCGCCGCCTCGGCGTCAACGTCTGGCCCCTCAATACCGTTCAGTTCTCTAACCACACGCAGTATGGCAAATGGGCCGGCTGCGTGATGCCGCCTTCGCACCTCACCGAGGTGGTGCAGGGCATTGCCGATATCGGCCAGCTCAAGCGCTGTGACGCCGTATTGAGCGGTTATCTTGGTTCAGCGGAGCAGGGGGAACATATCCTCGGCATCGTGCGTCAGGTAAAGGCTGTCAACCCGTCGGCAAAATACTTCTGCGACCCCGTTATGGGCCATCCGGAGAAAGGCTGTATCGTGGCGCCAGGCGTGGCAGAATTCCACGTTCGCCATGCGCTGCCCGCCAGCGATATCATTGCGCCAAACCTGGTCGAACTGGAAATTCTCTGCGAGCATCCGGTTAACAGCGTAGAAGAGGCCGTAAGCGCGTCACGCGAGCTGATCGCGCAGGGGCCTGAGGTTGTGCTGGTAAAACACCTCGCGCGCGCAGGGCTAAGCCAGGATCGCTTTGAGATGCTGCTGGTGACGAAAGAGGATGCCTGGCATATCAGCCGTCCGCTGGTGGATTTTGGCCCGCGTCAGCCGGTGGGCGTGGGCGATGTGACCAGCGGGCTGCTGCTGGTGAAACTGCTTCAGGGTGCAACGGTGAGGGACGCGCTGGAGCACGTTACGGCAGCGGTGTACGAAATTATGATTGCGACGAAAGAGATGCAGGAATATGAACTGCAGGTGGTCGCGGCACAGGATCGTATCGCGAAGCCGGAGCACTATTTCAGCGCAACCCAGCTTTAAACGATGCCAGGTGGGGCTGACGCTTGCACGGGTCTACGGAATTCGTAGGCCGGGTAAGCGTCAGCGCCACCCGGCAACACAGTCTGCTCGGTTAATTCAACCCTTCCGCTTTCAGCGCTGCAGCCACCGCAGGACGTTCAGCCACGCGTTTCATATACGATGCAATGTGGTCTAACCCTTCCAGATTCAGCTTAACCGCACGTGCCCAGCGCAGCACGGTGAACAGATACGCATCAGCGATCGTGAAGCGTGAGCCGCCAATCCACTGTTCGTCTTTCAGCGATTCGTTAACGTACTGCAGCTTTTTCTCCAGCAGGGCGCGCAGGGTCGGCTTAAACTCTTCCGGCGTATCCGGGCGGAACAGCGGCGTAAAGCCTTTGTGCAGCTCGGTGGCAATGTAGTTCAGCCATTCCAGCGTTTTATAGCGAGAAATGGTACTGACCGGGGCCAGCAGCTGGCGATCGGGCACGCTATCGGCCAGGAACTGCATAATCGCCACGCCTTCGGTCAGCAGGGTACTGTCATCCAGCAGGAGCGCCGGAACCTGTCCTTTCGGGTTAATGGCAAGAAAGTCATCGCCGTTTTCCAGACGTTTTTTCATCAGATCAACGCCATCCAGCGTGAAATCTTTGCCGCTCTCGCGCAGGGTGATATGGGAAGCAAGAGAGCACGCGCCCGGTTTGTAGAACAGTTTCATCGGTAACTCCTTTTCGCTGAGGTTTCAGCTATGTTAGTGCGCAAACGGATAAAAAAAAAGCCGCTAATCAATTAGCGGCTTCTGGTCAGTCGTTTCTCACGGATTTCACGCAGTAGCGGTTTTGGTCGCCTTAGCGGTCTTGTCGTCGTCCTGAGTCATGCGATTCAGTTTCGGTGCGGTCAGCAGCATCAGAGCGGCAATAACGGCAGTCGCGATACCAATCTGCATGAACACGGTACCGTAGACGTTCAGGGAAACCAGTGGGTCAGTGACGTCTTCCGGCACAGCCATCAGGTTCGCAATCTTACCGGCGATAATTGCTGCACCGGCAGTGGTCAGGAACCAGCTACCCATAATGAAGCCCATCAGACGCTGCGGAACCAGCTGTGCAACCATTGCCAGACCCAGACCAGAGATCATCAGTTCGCCGATAGACTGCAGCGCGTAGCTCAGGATCAGCCAGTTAACGGATACGATACCGGCGTCGGTAGCAAATTTGGTACCCAGCGGCAGCACCAGGAACGCGCCGGAGCACAGCACCATACCGATAGCAAACTTGTGCGGCATTGGCAGACGGTCGCCCATCTTGTTATAGATCGCGGCCAGAATCGGGCTACCAATCATGATCCAGAACGGGTTCAGTGCCTGATACTGCTCCGGTTCGAACGCGATGCCCAGAATAGAGTGCTCAACGTTACGAATGGCGAAGAAGTTCAGAGAGGTTGGCATCTGGCTGTACAGCACGAAGAAGATAATCGCTTCCAGCATCAGAATGAAGGCCACGATCATCTTACGACGGGCAGCACCCTGCATAGCGAATGCTTCTTTCGCGAAGATAACCACGATACCCAGCGCCACAACGCCCAGAACGGCACGTGCGATACCCTGGTTGTGCAGCAGCCAGGTAGCGATGGCCGCCAGGACCACAACGCCTACGATGGTCGCCAGCAGTTTGCCCATATGCACAGGCTCGAAGTCTGGTTTTGAACCGTAGTTTTTAACCCAGCTGCGGCAGAACAGGAAGTTCACCACGGTGATCAGCATACCGACGAAGCTCAGCGCAAACGCCACGCTCCAGCCGAATTTCGCTGCGAGCCATGGAGTTGCCAGCATCGAGAAGAACGAACCGATGTTGATGGACATGTAGTACATGGTAAATGCACCGTCCAGACGCGGGTCATCTTTGCTGTAGCAGGTAGAGAGCAGGGAAGACGGGTTCGCTTTGAACAGACCGTTACCCACGGCGATCGTGGCCATGCCCATATACACGACAGCGGCATCATGCCCTGACCATGCTACCAGTCCATAGCCAATCGCCAGAACAATGGCGCCCAGCATGATGACACGTTTAGTTCCGAGGACTTTATCGCCCAGCCAGCCGCCGATAGCGACCAGACCGTACACCAGAGCACTGAAGGAGGAGAACAGCGTGATGGAATCGGCTTCGGACATACCCAGCTGTTTCACCAGGTAAACCGCCATGATCCCTTGCAGGCCGTAGTAACCAAAACGCTCCCATAACTCGATAGAGAAGATGAGATAGAACGCTTTAGGTTGTTTAAAAGCGTTCAGACTCACGCTTTCATCTGTTGGTTTATTGTTTGCAGTCGACACATATACCTCTTTTTTTACATCCCATATTAACGGGGGTGTTCATAGCGTGATGGCCGTAGTCCATACGCCTTATAGTTATATTGGGAGGAGAAACGGCGGGTAATGTTCACTATCCTGCCCCATCTGGCAATACGTTTGTAATAATCTGTTACATATATCCTGGGTGGTATAATCGTCGGTTCATACAAATGTTATTCAGCGTTAAATTTCATACGCTGAGTAAAGGTAGCTTTTTCGACTGGTAATCACCGGTCAGTACGGGCTGTTGGCGATATGTTCTGCTATTTGCCGCTTGTGGTAGTGATATAGCCCATATTCTGAAAAATAGCTGGTCTTATCGTCGGCAAAGAAAGAGGAGTGTCTTGTCAGATAAAGGGTTTGGGTCGATTTTGACAACAAAAATACAACATGAAGTTATCAGGGTGATCGCGATCACAGATGTATAGAAATTTTCGGCTATGAAAAAACTATTAACCTGTTTCAGCGTTAAAGGGCCGAATAAGTGACAGGTGAGGCGAAACGAAAGGCGAACAAATAACGGTCAAAAGAAGAGCGTTTGAAAGCCCTTCTTTAGCCAGGGGATTGAGATGCCTCAGGGATATACTTTTTCTTTGTATTCGCAGAGATCTTCAATAATGCAGGAGCCGCAGCGAGGCTTACGGGCAATACACGTGTAACGACCGTGCAGAATCAGCCAGTGATGGCAATCAACCTTAAATTCTGCCGGAACCACTTTCAGCAGCTTCTCTTCGACCTGCTCGACATTTTTCCCCGGCGCGAAGTTGGTCCGGTTAGACACGCGAAAGATATGCGTATCGACGGCGATAGTGGGCCAGCCAAACGCGGTATTGAGTACTACGTTCGCGGTTTTACGACCCACGCCCGGCAAGGCTTCCAGCGCAGCGCGGTCTTCCGGCACTTCGCCTCCGTGCTGCTCCAGCAAAATTCGGCAGGTCTTGATGACGTTCTCGGCTTTGCTGTTAAACAGGCCGATGGTTTTGATATAGGACTTCACGCCTTCCACGCCCAGCTCCAGCATGGCCTTCGGCGTATTGGCGACCGGATAGAGCAGGGCGGTGGCTTTATTGACGCTCACGTCGGTAGCCTGTGCAGAGAGCAACACGGCGATCAGCAGCTCAAACGGGGAGGTAAAATTCAGCTCCGTCGTCGGGTGCGGGTTCTCGTCCCGCAGACGGGTCAGGATCGCAATGCGCTTTTCTTTATTCATGAGGCCTTCTCGGGTGTCCCTTCCAGAACGCTGCGCTCAGCCGCGCGGCGCTTACGTTTCTCATCAATCAGGTATTTTATCGCCAGCATCATGCCAAGGCCAATAAACGCGCCGGGCGGCAGCATCGCCAGCAGGAATGGCGTATCGGTGTGGAACACTTCAATACGCAGCGCTTTGGCCCAGCCGCCCAGCAGCGCATCAGCGCCGTCAAACAGCGTACCGTTGCCGAGGATCTCGCGCAGCGAGCCCAGCACGAACATGGCGCAGGTGGCACCCATGCCAATAGAAAAACCGTCCAGCGCCGACATGGCCGGACTGTTTTTCACCGCAAAGGCTTCCGCACGCCCGACCACGATACAGTTGGTGACGATAAGGGGAATGAAGATCCCGAGCGACTGGTACAGACCAAACGCGTAGGCGTTAATCAGCATCTGAACAATACTGACCACCGACGCAATGATCATGACGTAAATAGGAATACGAATTTCCGACGGCGTCCAGCGGCGCAGGGCAGAGATGGAGAGGTTGGTCAGGGTCAATACGAGCGTGGTTGCCAGACCCAGACCGAGCGCGTTGGTGGCGGTGGATGTCACCGCCAGCAGTGGGCACATCCCCAGAAGCTGTACCAGCGCGGAGTTGTTTTTCCACAACCCCTGGACAATAACCTCTTTAACCTGGCTCATGATTACTCCTCACAGGCCGGAAGATTGTTGATTTGCGCGGGCAGCGTTTCAGCGTATAGCCCGGCTCGTTTTACGGCATTCACCACCGCACGTGGGGTGATGGTCGCCCCGGTGAACTGGTCGAACTCGCCGCCATCTTTCTTCACCGCAAACGCGGTGTCATCTTCACCATGGATCACTTTACCGGCAAAGTGCAAAATCCAGTCGCTCAGACGGGTTTCAATTTTATCGCCAAGACCCGGCGTTTCATGGTGTTCCGTCACGCGGGTGCCCAGTATGGTGCCGGAGAAATCACTGCCCACGAGGAGCTGAATGGCACCGGAATAGCCGTCAGGCGCCGTCGCTTCCATCACCGCGCCAACCGGTTTATCCCCTTTGCGGGCAATAAAGAGGCGGTGCGGGCCTTTCCCAAGCTGCGGCGCGTCTACCACAAAGCAGCTTTTTTGCAGGTCGTTATCGTAGAATTCCGCCGGGATCACCTGATCGAACAGCGCCTTTTGCTGCTTCAAGGCCTGCTCTTCGATGGTCGTTTTGGTCAGCGCATTTACCAGCGCCGTCAGCCCTGTCAGGACCGCGGCGAAGACAGCCAGCGTGACGCCGTGTTTTTGCATCGTTTTGAACATGGCGAGACCCTTAGCGATGACCGTACACGCGCGGACGCGTGTAATAGTCGATGAGCGGAACGGTAATGTTGGCAAGCAGGACGGCAAAAGCCACGCCGTCCGGGTACCCGCCAAAGCTGCGGATGAGCCAGACCAGCAGGCCTGCCAGCGCGCCGAAGATCAGGCGCCCGCGGTTAGTCGTTGAGGCCGTCACCGGATCCGTCAGGATAAAGAAGGCACCCAGCATGGTCGCCCCGGAGAGCAGGTGCAGCTGCGGGCTGGCCAGGGATTCAGGAGAGAATACCCACCCCAGCGTGGCGCAGATCGCCAGCGTCACGAGGAAGCTGACCGGAATATGCCAGCGGATGGCTTTCTGCTGCAGCAGGAACAGGCCGCCCAGCAGATACGCCAGGTTGACCCACTGCCAGCCGGCTCCCGCCAGCACGCCGCTGTAGATCGCCGATTTCATGATTTGCTCGACGCTGTGCCCGGCATGCAGGGACGTTTTAAAGGTATCAAGCGGCGTCGCCTGGCTGATCCCGTCCACGCCCATGCGCAGCGCGTTCATATCGGCACCGAGCGCCGTATGGCCGGTAAAGATCACGTGCAGAGCATCCATGAAGCCCGGAACCGTGGCCGCAATCTCGTGCGGTGGCAGCCAGCTGGTCATCTGTACCGGGAAGGAGATCAGCAGCACCACGTAGCCGATCATCGCCGGGTTAAACGGGTTATGGCCGAGTCCGCCATACAGCTGTTTGGCAATGATCACCGCAAACACGGTGCCGAGGACCACCATCCACCATGGAGCAAACGGCGGGATACTGATCGCCAGCAGCAGCCCGGTCAGCAGCGCGGAGTTATCGGCCAGAATGCGGGAGACCGCCGCCTTGCGCAGCTTAAGGACAAGGGCTTCCGCCGCTAAGGCGCTGGCACAGCCCAGGATTATCTGGAACAGGGTTCCCCAGCCGAAAAACCAGCACTGAACGGCAATGCCCGGCAGCGCCGCCAGGCAGACCAGCATCATAATGCGCGATGTCTGGCGCTGATTGTGGGTGTAAGGGGAGCTTGCGATTCTGAAAACCATTTAATCCTCGTTAACTGCTTGCTGTGCGGCTTTCTTTGCCTGAACGCGCGCAATGGCGGCGGCGACGGCGGCTTTGCGCGGGTCATCGTTGGCGGCCTGCGGCTGCTCATCCTGCTGCGCCGCTTTGCGGGCTTTAGCGCGGGCAATCGCCGCTTCGACGGCGGCTTTACGCGGATCGACCGGCGCGTCGGGTTCTGCGGTTGGCGTCTGCTGCGCCACTTTGCGGGCTTTGGCACGGACAATCGCCGCCTCAACGGCCGCTTTGCGAGGGTCGACCGCTTCCTGCTCAACCACCACGTTCTGCTCGCCGGCCTTGCGCGCTTTGGCGCGGGCTATTGCCGCTTCAACGGCCGCTTTACGCGGGTCGATCTCAGCATCCGTCTGGACCGTTTGCGCTTTTTCAGCCTGACGGGCGCGAGCCTGAGCTTTACGTGCTTCACGCGCCGCAATGGCTTCGCTGTTGTCCGGCTTCTCGCCGGCCGGGATCACCACAGGCTGCGCCGCGGTCGCTTTTTTCTCGCGAACGCGAGCCAGTGCGGCAGTAATCGCATCCTGATCTTTCTCGCCGGGCTGAACGGCGGCCTGCTTATGGCGCTCCTGACGGGCGATTTTCTCGCGTTCCAGTCGCGCCTGGCGCGCTTCAAAGCGCGCTTTGGCTTCCGCCGCGCGTTTTTCTTCCATGGAGATGGCATAAATTTCCGCCTTCTCCTGGCGGAAATACTGCACCAGAGGAATGTTGCTAGGGCAGACCCAGGCGCAGGCGCCGCATTCGATGCAGTCGGCCAGGTTATGGGCTGTCGCCTTGTCGTGCAGCTGGCCTTTGCTGTACCAGTACAGCTGCTGCGGAAGTAGATCCGCCGGGCAGGCGTCGGCACAGGCGCTGCAGCGAATACAGCCTTTTTCTTCCTGCTCTTCACCCATCTCGGTCGGGGAAGGGGCGAGCAGGCAGTTGGTGATTTTGACTACCGGCACATCGAGCCACGGCAGGGTAAAGCCCATCAGCGGGCCGCCCATGATCACCATCTGGTCGCTGGCCGGGCAAAACTCAGCCTGCTCCAGCAGGTGACGCACCGGCGTACCCAGACGCGCCCAGACGTTGCCCGGACGAGAGACCGCTTCCCCGGTCAGCGTTACCACGCGTTCGGTCAGCGGCTCGCCGTCGATCACCGCGCGCTTCACGGCGTACGCGGTCCCGACGTTCTGCATCAGCACGCCGATATCTGAAGAGCGTCCGCCGTGCGGAACCTGCTTACCGGTGAGAATTTGCGTCAGCTGTTTAGCACCGCCAGAGGGGTATTTGGTCGGGATAACGCGCAGGCTAATATCGTGACTGCCCGCCAGCACGGCGCGCAGCATTGAGATAGCCTGCGGTTTATTGTCTTCGATACCAATCAGCACTTCTCGCGGCTGCAGAATGTGCGCGAGGATGCGGATGCCTTCCACCACCTGGGCGGCGCAGTCCTGCATCAGACGATCGTCGGCGGTGATGTACGGTTCGCATTCGGCGGCGTTGATAATCAGCGTCTGAATGTTATCGCCACCGCCGCGCAGCTTGACGCCGGTCGGGAAGCCTGCGCCACCCAGGCCAGCAACGCCGAACTGATGAATGCGTTCGATAAGCGCCTCGCGGCTGCGGGAGCGGTAGTCGCTCCAGCCATCGCGGTCGATCCAGCGGTCTTCGCCGTCGGCTTCAATAATCACGCTCAGCTCTGCGAGCGCTGACGGATGCGCCACCGTATGAGGCGCGATAGCGACCACCTTACCGGAGGTGGGGGCGTGCACCGGTAGCATACGTCCGCGACCAAAGGTCAGCGGCTGGCCGCGAAGAACCGTATCGCCTTCTTTCACGCACAGCTCACCCTCAGCGCCAATGTGCTGCTTGAGCGGCATGACGAAACGGGTCGCCAGCGGTATTTGACGCAGCGGCGTGCCGTTAGACTGGGTTTTCATCTCCGGTGGGTGAATACCCCCGTCAAAGTCCCAAATCTTCTCTTTTCTGAAAGCAGAAAATAACTTAAGCATGTTGTTCCACAGGAATATTGCGAACCGGAATGGTTTGAAGATCCCATTTCCAGCTTTCGGTAGTCGTTTCAACCGGGCGCAGCTCGATACATTGCGTCGGGCAGGGGGCTACGCAGAGGTTACAGCCGGTGCACAGGTCCGCCACCACGGTGTGCATGGCGCGCGTGGCGCCAACAATGGCGTCGACCGGGCAGGCCTGAATACATTTGGTACAGCCGATGCAGTTCGCTTCGTCGATCACGGCCAGCGCGCGGACCGGCTCCTGCACGTCCGCGTCGCCATCAACCGGCTGCGGATCAACGTTAAGCAGGGCGGCAATTTTCAGCATGACTGCTTCGCCGCCGGGGGCGCAGCGGTTAATTTTTTCGCCCTGGATGCCTACCGCTTCAGCGTAAGGGCGGCAGCCCGGGTAGCCACATTGCCCGCACTGGCTTTGCGGCAGAAGCTCATCAATTTTCTCAACAACGGGATCGTCCTCTACCGCGAAACGGCGGGAGGCGTAACCCAGGATAAGGCCAAACACCAACCCCAGGACGCTGATAGAGGCGATGGCAATCCAGATAGCATTCATTACAACTTCACCAGACCACTAAAGCCCATAAAGGCCAGAGACATTAAACCGGCGGTGACCAGCGCAATTGCGTTACCGCGGAAGGGCGCAGGAATATCCGCTGCTGCCAGGCGCTCGCGAATAGAGGCAAACAGCACCATGACCAAAGAGAAACCGACAGCCGCAGAAAAACCATACAGCGCCGATTGCATAAAGTTATGACCCAGGTTGATGTTCAGCAGCGCCACGCCGAGAACGGCGCAGTTAGTGGTGATCAGCGGCAGGAAGATGCCCAGCAGGCGATAGAGCGCCGGGCTGGTTTTGCGCACCACCATTTCGGTAAACTGCACCACCACCGCGATAACCAGAATAAAGGCCAGCGTACGGAGATAGGTTAACCCCAGCGGGATGAGGATCCAGGTATCAATCCACCACGCGCAGATGGACGCCAGCGTCATGACGAAGGTCGTCGCCAGCCCCATACCCATTGCCGTTTCCAGCTTTTTGGAAACGCCCATAAACGGGCACAGGCCAAGGAACTTCACCAGAACGAAGTTGTTAACCAGCACGGTGCCGACAAAGAGCAGTAAGTAATCGGTCATTATTTAGCCTGAAATAAAAAAGCCGCCTATTATCGGACAAACCCAGGCAGGCGACAACAGGTTATCTGTAGGGTTATTACGGGTTCACGAAGGTGTTTTTCACCCGCGTCGAACGCTTGAAGTAGGGCACCAGCAGCGCCGCGGCCAGCAACGGGAAAAGCAGCTGACGAACGGCCAGCGCGTCTGAAACGGGCGAAAAAGCAAACGCCTTCACCGCCAGCAGGACCGAAACCAGCAGCCAGATAATGTAGTGCTTAGGCACATTCTTACGGCGCTTAAAGAAGGCGATGGTCAGCCACAGCGTGTAGTACCACATCCCGATCGCGAAAACGAACGACACAAACCACAAAGCAATATTAAGCACGCTTTGCGACAACAGAGTCTGAATGGCGTGAGGGGTAATCAGTGCGGTGGTATAAAGCAGCAGCGCAAGTGATGCGCTTAATAAGGCAACCAGCAGCCATGCCAGTGGGGCGATTAACCAGCCTCCAATGCGTTCTCCAGGCGTTGCGGTCATGAACTCTCCCATAATCTGCGCGAAATGTTGTACAGCCAGTTGGCAGGGCGGAGAGTATATAACATTTCGCGCGGATGGCTACTTTCTTATAAAACGTAACGCCACACGGACTTTGGCACTTCGCCGACGTTGAACAAACGGCCACCGGAGACCAGCTCCGCACGGCGATGGTCAGCGGCGCGATACATATTAATGATTTCCTGATTATCCGACAGGGTGTAGTTCAGATGGTCAAACAGTTTTTCCAGGCTCTCAAGCGAATTGATCTTGCGAAATTTTAATAAATAGTCCTGAACTGTCATATTAATAAGTTTCCATATAAAAGTGAGTAATACCAGTTAAGGTAATTCGTTCGAATAATAAACGGATTAATAAAGACGTAAACAGCCCACTCAGGTAACGCGACGAAATTAGGAGTTTTCTTTGCTGAAACTCAGGCATCAGACGATGCCCGGAAGAGAAGGTTAACCGTGTTCACCAGGGCTGGCAATAAGTAACTGACATATTATGTCACTCTTTATTGCAGTAACCGGTTACTTAGGTTGAGCGACGGTGACAGGCTCCGGCGGCTGGTAGTTATCGATATGGCTGGCAACGCCCAGCAAAATGACCGACACCCCAAGGACAATCCATCCCGCTAATTCAATGATTCGATTAATAATTGACGTCATGATGTGTAATTGTACTTTATCCATAAAGACAGGGCGCAAATGTTACAGCGACGTTTCCCTGACGGCAAGGGCTTTGGGAACGGTTCCCTTAAACAAAATCAGTAGGTTAATACTATGTAACAAAAACAATCCGTATAACCTGCTATTTTACGTCATACGGCACATTATTAATCCGTGATAATGCCAGACTAGCCAGTGTGAAATAAGAACGACTTAAAAGAGGATGACACTATGAGTGATAATATCCGCGTTGGGCTTATTGGTTACGGGTACGCGAGCAAAACGTTTCATGCGCCTCTGATAGCCGGGACGCCGGGGATGGCGCTGGCGGCGGTATCCAGCAGCGACGCTGCTAAAGTCCATGCAGACTGGCCTTCTGTGCCGGTTGTCTCCGAGCCAAAACATCTTTTCAACGATCCAAACATTGATTTAATCGTCATTCCCACGCCGAACGATACCCACTTTCCGCTGGCAAAGGCCGCGCTGGAAGCCGGAAAGCATGTGGTTATCGATAAGCCCTTTACCGTGACACTGTCACAGGCTCGCGAGCTGGATGCACTGGCAAAGAGTCTGGGCAGGCTGCTGTCGGTGTTCCATAACCGCCGCTGGGACAGTGATTTTCTGACGGTAAAACGGCTTCTCAGTGAAGGTACGTTAGGGGAGATCCTCTTTTTTGAGTCGCACTTTGACCGCTTTCGCCCGCAGGTACGAAACCGCTGGCGCGAGCAGGCCGGTCCTGGCAGCGGTATCTGGTATGATTTAGCCCCGCATCTGCTGGATCAGGCCGTCAATCTCTTTGGCCTGCCGGTGAGCATGACGGTCGATCTGGCCCAGCTCAGGCCCGGTGCGCAGACGACCGATTACTTCCACGCGGTGCTCAGTTACCCGCAGCGGCGAATTGTGCTGCACGGGACGATGGTCGCGGCGGCAGAATCTGCCCGTTACATTATTCACGGCACGCGCGGCAGCTACGTGAAGTTTGGTCTCGATCCGCAGGAAGACAGGCTGAAAAACGGTGAGCGTCTGCCGCAGGAAGACTGGGGCTATGATATGCGCGACGGCGTCGTCACGCGGGTGGAAGGCGAGGAGCTGGTCGAGGAGACCTTGCTGACGATACCGGGTAACTATCCGGCGTATTATGCCGCTATCCGCGATGCGCTGAACGGCACGGGAGAGAATCCGGTTCCGGCCAGCCAGGCGATACAGATTATGGAGCTGATTGAGCTGGGGATCGAATCTGCCAAACATCGCGCGACGCTCTGTCTGGCATAAGTTTTTGACGTTGCTGTAGGCCGGGTAAGGCGTAGCCGCCACCCGGCAAAGGGGGTTACGCGGTTGCCACCTTATCCCGCAGCGCCTGCTTCTCTGCAGGCGTCAGGAAGGCGATCTCCAGCCCGTTGATCTGCGCCTGACGGATCTGCTCGCGGCTCAGACCCGCCTGCGGTGCCGCGATGTTGTACTCGTGGATGATATCCACGCCCTGAACCGCCGGATCGTCCGTATTCAGCGAGGCCAGCACGCCGTGCTCGAGGAAGGTTTTCAGCGGGTGCTGCGACAGCGATGCTACGGTGCTGGTCTGAATGTTAGACGTCAGGCACGACTCAATCCCGATACGCTGCTCCGCCAGGAAATCCATCAGGGCGCGGTCTTCTACCGCCTTCACGCCGTGACCGATACGTTCGGCGCCCAGCTCGCGGATAGCCTGCCAGATGCTTTCCGGGCCAGCCGCTTCACCCGCGTGCACGGTAATGTGCCAGCCGGCATCGCGCGCGCGGTTGAAGTGGGAGAGGAACAGGCTGCCCGGGAAGCCCAGCTCGTCACCGGCGAGATCGACGGCGGTGATGGCATCACGATGGGCCAGCAGCGCTTCCAGCTCCTGCAGGCAGGCGGCTTCACCGAAGGTACGGCTCATGATGCCGATCAGGCGAGCCTGAACGTCGAAGGTTTTACACCCTTCGCGGACGCCTTCAATGACGGCTTCCACGACGCCTGCAACGGGCAGGTTGTGGGTCATCGCCATGTAGCCCGGCGAGAAGCGCAGCTCGACGTAGTGCAGGCCGTTGCGGGCGGCATCTTCGATGTTCTCAAACGCCACGCGGCGGCAGGCATCCAGCGACGCCAGCATTTTCACGCCCCAGTCGAGTTTGCTCAGGAAGCTGACCAGGTCCGGTTCATTAGAGGTCACCTGTACGTGAGGGATCAGGGACTCAAGGGTCTGAGCAGGAAGCGTTAAATTGAACTGGCGGCCAAGATCGAGGATGGTTTGGGCACGAATGTTACCGTCAAGGTGACGATGAATATCAGTTAAAGGCAGGCGTGTATCAATCATGGTCGCACTCTTTTCTGGTTAAAGTGCGCCATATTATAAAAACAAAACGGGGTAAAAAGCTATTTGCGCAAGGGAATATTCCGTTGCGCAAATTGATTATAGAAGCGTATTAATGCCAGCAATCAGGCGTTGAACCCCTTGCTCGAGCTTGCTGCGCGGGCAGCCCGCATTCAGGCGTACGAAGCCATTTCCCTCTTTTCCATAGGTATATCCCGGCATGATGGCGACCTTTTGCTGCTCGATCAGCACTTTTTGCAGCGCCCGATCGTCAATGTTCAGCGGACGCAGATCGATCCAGGCCAGATAGGTCGCTTCCGGCGGCTGCCAGTTGAGTTTCGGAAAAGCGCGGTTTACTTCCTGAGCGATATACAACAGATTGTCTTCCAGATAACCCCGCAGGGCATCCAGCCACGGCCCCCCTTGCTGATAGGCGGCGATATGCGCCGTTAGCGCCAGCACGGAAGGGGAAGAGAGCCCGTCCCGACCTTTTAACGCGCTGAGATAGCCGTTACGGCTCTCTTCATCGCCGATCAGGCCATAAGCCCCCGTCAGCGCCGGAATGTTAAAGCTTTTCGAGCCGGAGGTCAGAAGCGCCCATTTGCTCCGCGCCACTGCGGTCCACGGCGTGTGACGATGTTCTCCCCACACCATGTCCATATGGATTTCATCGCTGATAACCGCCACGTCATAGCGCTCGCAGAGTTCCGCCATCTGCGTCAATTCATCCCGCGTCCAGACCTTGCCGGTCGGATTCTGCGGGCTGCACAGCAGCAAAATTTTGTTTTCCGGTTTCGCCAGCGCCGCTTCCAGGGCTGCCATATTGCCCTGCCAGCCAGCGGCCTGTTTTTCCATTTCAACCGCCACAACACGACGCCCGTTTCCCTCTATGGCTTTGTAAAAGGCATCGTATGCCGGGGTGTGAACCACCACGCCGTCGTCGGGTTTTGACCAGAGGCGAATCAGTTCCGAGACCATGTAGATGACGGAGGGGCCATAAACCACGCTTTCGGTATCAATTCGGGTGTTAAAGCGCTGCTGGAACCAGTGTGCGACGGCGGCGAGAAACTCGTCGTTTTTCCAGCGGCTATAGCCAAACACGCCGTGATGAATGCGCTGTTGCAGCGCGTCGGTTATGCAGGGGGCGGTGGCGAAATCCATATCCGAGATGGTGAAGGGCAGCAGATCCGCCGCGCCAAAGCGGTCGGCGACATAGTCCCACTGCGTACACCAGGTGCCGTGTCGATCCACGACGGTTGAGAAATCAAACATGCTTTAATCCTTAACGTAAAACCCCCTCATGGTGAGGGGGCTGAGGCATCAGGCTTCTACTGTTCGCATCAGGGTCGCCAGCTCATCTTTCACTGACTGTACCTGCGGGCCGATAACCACCTGCAAATTGTGCTGGTTTAACTGTACCACGCCGATGGCCCGGTTGGCCTTGAGGGCGTTGGTATCCACTTTTGACATATCCGCCACCGACAAACGCAGGCGGGTAATGCAGTTATCCAGCGAGGTGATGTTATCCGCACCGCCCAGCGCCGCCAGAATGGCAGGGGTGTTATAGCCGGATTTGCCCACGGTACCGGCAACCGCCTGTTCAACGCTGGTGGCCGTATCAATATCGCGGCCTGGCGTTTTCAGGTTAAAACGGGTGATGGCGAAGCGGAAGATCCCGTAGTACACCGCAAACCAGATTGCCGCCACGACAGGGACCAGATACCACTTAGTCGACAGGCCGTGCAGGATCCCGAACACCACGAAGTCGATCACGTTACCGTCAGTGTTGCCGATGGTGACGCCCAGCACCGCCATCACGGTGAAGCCCAGCCCGGTCAGCACCGCGTGAATCAGATACAGCACCGGCGCGACGAAGAGGAACAGGAACTCGATAGGCTCGGTGGTACCGCCCACGACGCAGGCGATCACGCCGGAAATCAGCAGGCCTTTAATTTTATGACGGTTTTCCGGGCGCGCGCAGTGGTACATTGCCAGCGCAGCACCCGGCAGGCCGCCGAGGAAGGCAGGCATTTTACCCTGAGACAGGAAGCGGGTTGCGCTTTCGGAGAAGCCGTGTGTCGTCGGGCAGCTGAGCTGCGCCTGGAAGATAGTCAGCGCGCCGCTCACGTCGTGACCGCACACCTCCATGGTGCCGCCCGCTTCGGTGAAGCGAATCAGGGCCACCAGGATATGCTGCAGGCCAAACGGCAGCAGCAGACGCTCGCCGGTGCCGAAGATCATCGGACCAAAATCTCCCGCGCCGTTAATGATGCGGCCAATGCCGTTGATGCCCATAGCGAAAACTGGCCAAATCAGCGGAATAATCAGACCAAACAGACCCATAACGACCAGGGTCACGATCGGGACAAAGCGGGTGCCGCCGAAGAAAGCCAGGGCATCCGGCAGGCGGATATTGTGGAAGCGCTCGTGCAGCATCCAGATAATTACCCCGGCGATCACCGCCCCGAGGATCCCGGTGTCGATGGACTGAATACCAATCACGCTCTGAATGTTGTTGGCCTTCAGCACGGCGGCGTCGGTGGTCGGCAGTATGCCTTTTGCGGTCAGCCAGAAGTTAACCGCCAGGTTCATCACCGCGTAGCCCACAAAACCGGCAAACGCTGCGACGCCTTTGTTCTCGCGGGCCAGGCCCAGCGGGATTGCGATACAGAACATCACGGGCAGGAAACTGAAGGCAAAGGAGCCGACTTTACTCATCCAGATGAATCATGATTGAAGTGATATTAATATGTTAAATCAGATAGTTAAGGTTATGCGGTTTTTCTATGGGGCATCGGTGGGGCATTTTGAGTAAAAGACGCGTTCAAAATGCCCACCTGGTCATGGTTATTCTCGGTCATCCATTTACCGTAAACCGTGAAGAGCATTTGCGCTGAAGAATGGCCCATCTGGTGCGCAACGAAATTTGGGTTCGCTCCGGCGACCAGTGCCCAGCACGCATATGTGTTCCTGGTTTCATAAGACCGTCTTTGTCGGACGCCTGCACGACGCAGGGCATTGCGCCAGGCTGAATTAATGGATCCGGGGACGTAGCACATCGTCTTCTTACCGTTCATTGAAGTAATGGACGGCGAGAATATAAAGGTGCATTCATCGGTTCTCTTTTTTTTGTATTCCCGTAGGCTGACGCTTACCTTGTGGGATGCCATCATTCTGGTCAGTGGCATTTGCGCCTTGAGTGCATCAATTGCTGGCTGGGTCAGCTGTATTGTTCGAATCCCGGCGTTGGTTTTTGGCAGGGTGAAGTTTCCCTTCAGGGAATAGTTCCGTGACACTGTAACAGTCCAGTTGACAGTATCCACATCCTCCTAGGATAACGCGCTTAGTTCGCCATGCCTGACGCCTGTATTTACCGCAAAGATAACCATATTCTGAAACTGGAGCGTTGGGCAGGCCGCAACCACTCTCTGATACTCATCAGAAGTAAGAGGATCTGGAATGGGTCTTTCTTTTGCGAGAGGGGTAATACCTGCCATCAGATCGGTTTTCAGGTAGCCACTTTTGAAAGCAAAGCCCAGCATCCCGCCAAGGCATGCCATATAGCTATTGACTGTAGGAACGCTTCTTCCCTTTTTGGGGGGATGATTTAGGCCATGTCTGGTCTTCTGCCAGCCGTTCAGTAGCTCCTTCCTGGCACTAAGGATATCTTCAGTGTTCAGGCTGCCGATATACCTGTGCTCACCAATTGTTTCGATAGTGGTTGTGAGGTGGCAATCGTAACGCCTCAACGTCCCGAGGCTAAGCTCCATCTCCTTAAGCCCAAGCCATTTCGATTTCAGTTCAAGTAGTGAGATTTGCTTTCTGACAGTGCTGAATTTCTCTGCGTTCGATGAATCAGGGAATTGCGAGGCATAATTGAATGTGCCTGTCTTTATCGCAAAGCAGACTGAAGCCCGAAGTTCGCCTGCCATTTTCCTGTTTTTTGGCGTGTCAGGAACGCCGAGATTTTCCCTGACACGCTTCCCCTGATATATGAACCATATGCGTAACGATTCGCCATGAACCTCTACGCCTGTTGGGTATGCTGCCATAATCATTCCTCGTTTGATGTGCCAAAGGACATTTAAGCAGATATTCTCCGGCGTTTCGCTGGGCTTTGGTGCTCGATCCAGTGGTTTATCTCATCGCGGTTATACATGATTGGGCTGTTTTGCTTAGGTGCCATATCAGGGGCAACATGGCGATAATGCTTTCCCTCCATCCAGGTAGACCGGCGGGCATGCTGAATCATGTGCTTTGACATGCCGGTTGTCGCAGTTAAAAGTTCCTCTGTGACCCATTTATTCGGTACCAACTGAATAATGTCGCTCATGGTTTTCTCCAGGCAAAAAGAAGCCGCCCGTAGGCGGCAATAACATCAAGGGATGTGAGGCAGTGCTTTCGCACCCAATAGCCAGCTCATAACTGGCTATCAGTTGCGTCAACGCAATAAGCCAAGGTCGTAGTTGAGGTTCTCAAGGCATTCTCGGTCCTGCTCGAAGCAGTAATCCCACAACTCCTGATCGTGCCATTCCCGAACCAGTTGCCATTTCCAGCCACCGTCATGCTTCACTCGGCGGACTTTTCGCTTAACTATGGCGTCCTGGTCGAAAATCACTCCCCAACCTGAACCAATGCCATTGCGTAGCACATCCAGATCAACCTCGATAACGCGGAAAAGCTTCGGTAGCTTCGGTAACTCTTCAATGCGCATAGCATCTCCTTACGCCGCGCGCTGGGCACGCAGCTTCTTCAGGTGTTCTGCTGTTTCTATTTCTTCGGCGATCCGCTCAGCCTGTGCTTTAGTCAGCGGTTCAAATTCGTGTTGAAAGCGGCCCATACTGGCGATACAGGTGCGACCATTGCGGATGTATTGGATTACTTCGTGGGTAGAGCGGAGGATTTTGCAGGGCGCGCCGTGGGGATCGGCGTACCAGGTATTAGGCTGGATTATCCTGAACATTTGGGCCACCTTTGACGAAAATCACCCAGTGGGTTTTGTCTGACTTGCCGGTGCGCTGCCAGATGATCGGCTTCTCGTCGGTAAGCGCCAGGATATTGCTTACCGGGATCTGCGTTTCGTTCCATTTGAAGATGAGTACGCCGTGTGGCCACAACACACGAAATGCTTCTGCGAAGCCGGCACGCAGATCATCGCGCCATGTTTCTTTGTTAAGCCGACCATACTTTTTCCCCATCCACGCGTTATCGCCGACGCGCTCAAGGTGTGGCGGATCGAACACGACTACAGGGAAAGTGTTGTCGGCAAAGGGAAGGGCACGAAAATCAGCTATAAGCTCCGGGCTTATGATTAACTGGCGGCCGTCGCAAAGTTCATGCTGCTCGGCGCGGATATCACTGAAAACAGCGCGCTCATCCTGCTTATCGAACCAGAACATGCGAGAACCGCAGCACATGTCCAAGATTGTTGAATCTGTCATGCCGCCTCCTGCCTTTCCCGATATTCCTCAGCGAGCCGCTGCGCCTTTAATGGATTGCTGACCACTTCACCCCATGGCATTAGCCAGCCGTTACCAATGAAGGGAAGGCACAGATTGCCAACCCTGATTTCGTCGTGAGCGTGAGTCATAGGATGGACTCCATTTCGTCGATGTAGAGGCCCTGAGCAATCAGGCGGCGGCGACGGGCGGCACGTTCAATGCACTCCTGCCGTCGGCCTTCCTGCGATTGCTCAATGGCGCGCCGGGTGAACAGGCGCGATTTACCTTGCGGCGTCACGACCTTTGGCTTGCTGGCCAGGCTAAATTTCCGGTCGCAGATGCCGTCTTCGTTGAGCCATTTCTCAGACTCAACGATCTTCGCTATCTGTCCGGCTCCGCGGGTAATGCCGTTGGCCACCCGGTTAAACTCAATGAGCGTTACGCCGAACTTCTCAGCGATTTCGCTGCCGGTCACCGGGCGTCCGCGCGTCTGAATCATCCAGATAACGCGCTCACGGAGACCGGAGAATTGCCCGGTTCGCCCGGGCCTGCGATAGAAGGGAGTGCGTTTCATTCGAGCTCCAGTATGCGGCGCTTGGTGTCCGCAACAAGTTCGAGGAAGTCTTTTCGGCGCGCGCGAAGCCGGGCTATTTCTGATTCACATTCGGCTGCTGTAAGGCGATAGACGATGAGCTGCTTGCCGTCCGGGAAGTCTGAGCAGTAGCTGACGAAGTCCACCCAATCCCTGCCAGAGCAATCAAGGTGACCGACCAGTTGCCATCTGTATGCCGGATCGAAGGAGCCGCGGGTGAGAGTGGAGTAGTGAGTGGCGGCAATGACCGACTTAATCTCAACGAGCCCGTCCTGCCCAACGAGGCCATCGGGGCTGTCACCGTAAGTTTCGTGATCAAAGAACCCGCCGTTATCCACGTCGACGAAGTTCATCTCTTCGTAGAGCATGCGGGCAATTGGCTCCTGTTCGTGCCCGCGCTCCATGTGGTCGTTTGAGAAGCCAAACTCAGACTTGCATCCCTTAATCTGCTCCAGAGCCAACTGAAGTGCGTAACGCTTGGCTGGTTCACCAAAAGCCTTTCCATCGTTAGCCATAATCAGGCCGAAGTTGGATGCGGTGGCCTTACCCAGGCGAAGAGTGTCCCACTCTTCACCGTTTTGCTCGACGTCGTGCCAGATCATGATGAACACTCCTGCTCAAGCTGGCGGCGATGCTCTGGAGAAATGTCCATTCTCGTCAGCACTGCATCAAGGTTGCCATCGCGCTTGAAGGCGGCCTTAGCGTTATTCCATGCCTGCGTTTTTTCCGGCGAAAGCACTGGCTTTGTGACGCGCGCCGGGCTTAGGCGGAGGCCTTCAACTGATTCCTTTCCGAACCGGACATTTTTATCGACGTAAACAGTGACCTTCACGCCTACCCAATCCTCAAGGAAGGGTGATCCGGTGATGCTTTTCAGCATCTTGCTGTTGGTGGCATTCAGAATCATCGGCTTGAGCTTTTCGCCGGGGCGCAGCTCGCGCTCTTCAAAATAAGCGGTGTTGAAAACGTCTTTGGATTTTTTGGTTTTGTCGTTTTCTAACGTTGCCCGGGCGATCGTCAGCACCGTAGGCTCAACGATATCGGCGCTGCTCAGGTAAGGGGAGTCAAAAGCTTTTCGGTAGTGAGTTTTAGTTTCAGACATTTCATGCATCCTTAAAACGGGCAGCCGGTACGGTGTTCCCAGTCGTATTCCGCCTGGGCGTAAGCAACTGCCGAAATGAAATCGTTGTAGGCCTCGCCAGCTTTTTCGCTGCGAAGTCCTTCGTATGGGCTGGAGTCTATCGGGATCGTGAAGTGGAAGAGGCCGGACGGCTCTTTTGGCATCATGTCGATGATTTTCTGCGCCCGGTCTTCGATCCACTTCTCCTTCTCGTCGTCGAGCTGTTGCTCAACCCAGCGCCGATCTTCGATGCGGTCGTAAGTGAGGTATGCGTTCATGGTTGCCTCAGTAATGAATTTTTGCGCAGGGGATTAGGTCGTCTTTAAGTGCGGTGAGCACTTCGATAGCCTGTTCGCGGGTTAAGCTGGTGTGGCTGGTGAGCGCGTTAACGATGTTGGTGCCGACCGTCTTGCGGTGCTTCACGTCAGCTTCGCGCTTTGCCTGTTCATCGGCGAGGCGCTTCTCTTCGGCCAGGCGAGCATCTTCGGCCTGTTTTGCCTTCAGGCGCTCGGCTTCAACCGCCGCGGCTTTTTCGCGTTCCGCCCGGGCTTCCGCTTCCTGCTTCTCACGCGCCGCACGCTGCTCCGTTTCAATGCGTTGGCGTTCCGCAGCTTCTGCACGGGCTTTCTCTTCGGCTTCACGGCGCGCTGCGGCTTCAATCTCCGCTTTGTGCCTCGCTTCGGCATCGCGGCGGGCCTGTTCTGCCGCTTCCTGTTTCAGTCGTTCGTCACGTTCACGCTGTGCCTGTTCCGCCTGGCGGCGCTGCTCTTCGCGGTCACGGTCAAACTTGTCATTCATCAGCAGAGCCATTTCGTGGTCTGCCTCGATCTGCGCGGCACGATGGCGGTCGAACTCTTCGTTAAGCACCAGCGCTTCTTCGTGCATCGCGTTCATGGCTTCTTCAGCCTTAATGCGTTCCTGCTCAGCTTCCCACTCGGTGAGTGGTTTGCGCACTTCATCTTTCAGCGCGTCCAGGCGCTCACGCACAATGCGGCGGCTTTCGTCGATCTGCTTCGGCAGGGCTTTAAGCTCAGCAACCAGATCTTTACCGGCGTTGTCGATGTAAGTTTTGGAGCGGGCAACCTTATGCGCCATGGATGCGATAGCGTCGCGGCCTTTTCGGGTCGACACATCTGGTACCAGACTGCGCGCTTCCTTCTCGATCGCCTCAATAATCGGGTCGAGCTGCTCTTTGGTGGTGAACACCGCCATTGCGTTCTGTTTCTCAATGACTACTAAGTCCGTTACTTCGCTCATGGTTTCTCCTGAAATTTGGATGTGCAGATCCCGCCCGCTTTTAGCCAGGCCGATCGGTTGAATAGGGGGGTTAGGCTGTTTTTCTATGCCACGGATAACCGATGGCGACCTTCATTTCGTCGTAGGCTGCCATCCACATGGCGCCATCACCGATAAACAGGGCAATGGCTGCTTTACTCTGCGCCGCGCGCAGCAGGTGATGATTGATCATGCCTTCACCTCAACCTGTTTCAGGAGGCCAGCGATATGCATCTGCCAGCGGTTAAGCACCAGTTTTTCACGCGGTGCGAATACCGACGTCAGCTGCCACTCGTTATCGTTGACCTTTTTGGCGGTGTACTGCTTGCCGTTGTGGGTGACTGTCATAAATCCTCTTGGCCTTATCGCGGCGAACGGAACGGTTAATACAAGACTTCAACGCATTTATTCAGTGTTTCAATGGGCGGTGGATGGCCGCCGGTTGTCATAACTTGAGTCACTCGTAAATAACTCCAGGTATGAAAAAGGCCGCCTACCTGGCAGCCTCAACTTGAATGAGTGCCGGGATGTTTAGCCACGCCCGGCGCGTGATTTCCTTCACTTTCCACAGTCAAAGGAATGCTGTAGACTGGATATTCCACAGTCAATAAAAGGATTTCTTTATGTCCATGAATGTATTTGCAGGAAAGAGAACTGAGGAATCAGTGGCATATGATTTAGCGCTGGCGCTTGCAGTAAAAGACCCATCCGCCAACACGCCAGAAGCTTTAATTGAGCGCATTGCTGATTTGCTTCCTGCCTGTCGTGAAGCAGCAAAGGAAAAGTACAAAGCAGAAGCACCTACGCCTTTTGGGATCGCTATAAAACGATAACTGATGCCAGGGCAGTCTCCAGTGCTGCCTTTATCAAATTCTGCCGATACCTACGGTCATCTGATGCCCCTTTAACCGCTTCTTCAGCAGCAGCATAAGCTGCGTCAGCTGCTAAAATTACGCCATTGTTGCTTTTAAACATCGCTACTTCATCGTTTTTTATATCCATCACCATCGCCTCAAATAAGTGGAGTAGATTTGCCGTCAGCCCCTCGCAAAGAGCTGCTGGTAAATCGCTTTGCCATAATTGCCGCTCTTCCTGAGCCCGCCTATGGTCCGACGCATGGTTTACTGTCGCGCCGTTCGACTGACCGAATCTCCACTTCGCCGCTGGCTAACTTCGCTCAGCTGTCGATGTTTCGTTTCGATGGATTGATAATAGCTATGAGTATTGTTTATAGCAATACGTATTGATATTAAATGATAGCAATTGCTATTAATGCGTTGATAGCTAAAGGAATTTATTTGGATATTTTTTCGCGGGATTGAGATTCAGATCGTTTTTTTACTGCGGCGGGTATTGCTGTGACGAATGGGCTGGCTGCGGGCAATAAAAAACCCAGCACTATGGCTGGGCTTGATTCATAGCTGGGTTTGTTAACCGTGTTTTCTGTATGTCTGAGGCATGCTACCAATCACCTTGCCGAATACGAGTATCCTGTTCATTTCTTCTTTTTCGATTGGCTCCCACGGGCGATAAGTCTGATTGTCGGAGATGACCAACAGCTTATCTTTCATCTTCTGGAGGCGTTTAACGTGGGAAGTATCGTCGTAGATAAAGGCGTAGATCCCGTCACCATCAAAATGTTGGACGCTGATGTCGACGAACAATAAGTCGCCTGGTTCAATGGTCCCGGACATGCTGTCTCCGCGAACATTAATGATTCTGATCTGCTCAGCCTTCCTGCCATTAAACATCCGACGAGCATCTTCCACTGAGTATTCCACGGATCTAAGCACCTCTACAAATTCGCTGTTGATGGCTCCTGGCCCGGCGCTTACGTAAAAGTCTAGCGCCTCAATGCGGAATGTGTCAGTAGGGGCCAGCTCTGTTTTCGGCTGCGAAATTGCGGGCATTTGACCATCTTCACGCATTGGGCCAACTCCGGTTGAAAGCCACTCAGTGCGAACGCCAAGCGCATTGGCGATCTCAACGATTTTAGTTGAGCCTCGGGCATTGCCACTGGTCAGCCTCCAGATGGTGGGCTGAGCAACGCCAGACGCCTTAGCTAAAGCGCCCTGAGACATGCCAGATAGTTCCATCGCCTGATTCAGGCGTTCTGCAAGAGTTTCTTTTTTCATGAGTTTTAATTTATACGCTTGCGTATTGATGGTCAAAACACGTTTAGCTATTGCCTAAATCAATACGCATTGCTATTATCAATTCACACCAATACTCATAGGAATTGGAAGATGACGAACAAAACAATCCAGCGCGCCATTGATATCGCTGGTAGCCAGAAGAAATTAGCCGACCTTTGCGGCGTTGCTCAGCCGACGGTATGGCGCTGGTTGCACGGCGGCGGCATTGATGCCCGCTACGTAATGAAGATTGTCACTGCAACAAACGGCAAGCTAAAACCAGCAGATATCCGTCCAGACCTCGCCCAGCTGCTTGAGGCGAATAACACAGCCGCCTGACCGGCGGCCATAACCAATTAATTCAGAGGAAGTATCGCAAATGGAAACCTTAACGACACGCAACAAAGCGGAGGCACGACGAATTGAGAGTTGGGTGCAGCGTCAAATCGCTGATCTGGGTACCGCCAGGATAGCCGAAGTAGCTGGCATCAACAAATCCACAGTCAGCCGGTGGCGGGAGAACCTGGTACCGAACATGTCGCTGCTGCTGGCCATCCTGATTTCGAACCGGGATGGGGTGAAGGGAGATTTTGAAGCATGAACGTAGAAAGGGGAAAAGCCGCGGTGCTGGAACACCAACGGCTTTCAGGTGCAAAAACGAGAGTAGTTGCAGGAGGAATAATGGCAAAAAATCCACGCTATTACCATACCGCTGTACATAAAAACATAACCCGCGATCGCTTCATCCGCTCGGTTAACCCGATTGTGGCAGAGAAGATGCGCGCCATCCTGGAAGAACTGAAACGTAAGGAGAGTGGCCGTGGGTAACGTATCCAATTTAGCCGAAGCCAGAGAGGCCAGAAGGCTCCAGAAACCGCGCACGAATGACGGTAAGGGGTTTGCCTTGCTGCACCGTAAAATTATGGATGTGCCGTTCTACAAGGACGCTGAGGCGGCTCATTTATGGGTTCACCTGCTCCTGCGCGCTAATCATGAACAGACACTGGTATCGACTGATGTCGGCGATGTGATCTGCGAGCGCGGAGAGTTCATTACCGGGCGAAACACGCTGGCAATGGAAACGGGTTTGACCGCTGATCGCGTTAAATCACTGCTCCGTAAATTCCAGAACCTGGGCATGATCACCACCAAATCGAACAACCGTTTTACTGTTCTAAAAGTGGTCAAATATGACGAATATCAGTCAAATTTTTGTCCAGCCGATGTCCAGCCGGTGTCCAGCGCAAACGCAGTTATATCAATGCCTGTGGAGGTGGAGTGTCCAGCCGATGTCCAGCCAGTGTCCACAGATAACAATATATTAAATAACTTACTACCTAACGGTAGTAAGTATGTCGCAAATGACCAGAAACCCGCTGAAGAGAAAAAGTCTCGTTTGTCATGCGATGAAGTGTGGCAATGCCTGAAAGACGAACTGCCTGAAGCCAGGGGATGGAGATGCCTCACTGATGAGCGACGCAATCTGATCCGCACATTCTGGGGTAAGGCTAACAAAATTGCCCGCAACCTGGACGGCAAGCCGATTGACATGGACGGTTTCAGAAGTTATCTGCGTTACATCGCTCAGAACTGCCGCTGGATGCTTGAAGACCGACCAGACCAGAAATCCGGGAAGACCTGGCGCCGCATGAAATTCGATAAGTTCCTGACCGAAAAGCTCTACATCGAAGTGCGCGAGGGGGATCGTGATGACCGCTGAATTCATGGCTGTACCACAAAACCTCGAAGCAGAGCAGAGCGTTATCGGTGGCCTGCTGCTGGATGATGACAACAGCGAGCGAGTCCAGAAGGTTCTGGCGATGCTCAAGCCTGAGTCGTTCTACAGTCGACCTCACCAGCTGATCTTTGCCGAGATGCGCCAGATGTTCCGCGACAACAAGCCAGTCGATGGTCTGACATTGTTCGATGCGCTCGAAGGCAAAGGGCTCGCTGATCAGGTTGGTGGCTTTGCTTACCTTGCGGAGATCGCCAAGAACACTCCCAGCGCTGCAAACATCGTGGCTTACGCAGCATCAGTCCGGGAAGCCGCAATGGAGCGCTACGGTATCAACCGCCTGACCGAAGCTACTGAGCTGCTGTATTCCCGTAACGGCATGAGCGCTACGCAGAAGTACGAGGCCATTCAGGGTATTTTCACCCAGCTCGCAGACCATTCAAAAACCGGCAGTCGCCGTGGGTTGCGGTCGTTCGGCGAGGTTATGGATGACTGGGTGGCGGATCTGGAGAAGCGATTTGACCCTTCAGGCGAACAGCGCGGCATGAGTACCGGCATCCCGTCACTCGACCGGCTGCTGGCGCCGAAAGGTCTGGTTAAAGGCTCTCTGTTCGTGATTGGCGCAAGGCCAAAGATGGGCAAGACAACCCTGTACGGGCAGATGGCGATCAACTGCGCGGTTCGTGAGAAAAAGCCAGCGCTGATGTTCAGCCTCGAAATGCCGAGCGACCAGATCCTCGAAAAACTGGTTGGTCAGAAGTCCGGCGTAAATCCGAGCATTTTTTACATGCCCGCCACGGATGACGCAGATGATCAGTATCAGGGGGACTACGACGGCGACTTTAAGAAGGCGATCGCCACAGCCGGTCGGCTGAGTGAAATCGACATGCTGTACATCGACGACACTCCTGGCCTGTACCTGGCGCACATAGTTAGCGAAAGCCGCCGAATAAAACGCGAGAAGGGCTGTGTAGGCATGATTCTTGTTGACTACCTGACGCTGATGACCGCCGAAAAGGCCGACCGTAATGACCTGGCCTACGGGATGATCACCAAAGGTCTGAAGAACCTCGCCAAAGAGCTTGGCTGCGTCGTCGTGCTGCTGACCCAGCTCAACCGCGAACTGGAGAAGCGAGTGAATAAACGCCCGTTGCCGAGCGATTCCCGCGACACAGGACAGATTGAGCAGGACTGCGACTACTGGGTTGGCATCCACCGGGAAGGTGCTTTCGATGACAGCGTGCCGCCTGGAGAAACCGAGTTAATCCTGCGACTCAACCGCCACGGCAGTACCGGAACGGTTTATTGCAATCAGATCAACGGGGCAATTTACGACACAGACCAGCAGGCCGCCGCCGCAGAACGCCGCGGGCGTGAGCAGCAGCCGAAAAAGAAAGGGGGATTCTGATGACCATAACAATTCGTGGGCAGATTCTTGCAGCCCTGCGTAATAACCCGGGCCTGAGTAGTGCTCGCATTGCCACCATGATCGGCATGACCACCAAAAAGATTTCCGGCTCGTTAAGCACGTTGTTTGCAGACGGCCTGATCGAGTTCGAAGGTAAGTATGGCCAGCGCCTTTACAGCCTGACCAGCTACGGCATGCGCTTCGCCCCTGACACGATACCGGGCATGAAGCAGGGCAAGTCGAAGTTAATTCAGCGGACGGACACGAACGTGATCTGCCGGGAGTGCCGCAACAGTCCGGCAATGAGAAGGGTATTGATGGTTTGGGAGAGGGCAGGGGTATGAAACTGAAAATGCATACGCCGGACGGATCGGTGATTGTCGAAAGTAATTTGGTAACGCAGTTCTACCCTGATTTCGAAAGCGGCGGCGAGATGACCACCATCGAAACGGTATCGGCAACAGGAGAAACCTTCTCGGTTAAAGTAAAGCACTCGCTTATGCAGGTGACTGGCGCGCTGGCTACAGCCTGGAGCGTTGACGAAAAGAAAGCAGAAGGAGACGCCCAATGACCAACATCGACAAATTGAAAGCAGCCGCGGCTAAAGCGGTCGATAACTTCGACCCGAATATGTTCGTGGAAACTCGCGATGTGCTGGGGCTGCTGGATGAGCTGGAAGCCGCAGAGAAGCGGATTGCTGAGCTGGAGCGTAAAGAACAGCACAGTGACCGACAGTCAGTAATTGATGCGCTGGCTGGTTCTGGTGAGGAATGGAGTGATATCGAAGAATACATGCAGAAGTGGGACGCGGAACGCGCCTCCGCAGCCGGTAAGGGAGAGTGATATGGCTTTTGTATCGATCGTAACTGGTGGCAGAGGTCGCAAGCGTGACACTGCTGGTATCTCTGTTAAATATTCAAAGTCAGGCTCTGTTCAGTGCTATGTCGGCGTGGATATACGGGATAACAATCGATTTATTTTTGTTGAGATTGATGAGGATACCAGGCAGATCAGAGTAAAACCAACTCCCGATGAGAAGGGGGCAAAGATGTCAGGTGTAAGTGGGGGAACTTTCTCAGTAACTAAGAAGTTAGGAGATGCGGTTATACCTTCAGGACTCGGAAAAACATTCATCGAGCTGGAAAGGAGCGCTGATGGTTGGTGGTACGGTAATTATCAGGAAGGAGAGGCATAATGATTACCCTTACCAAAGAATGGCTCCAGAAGACTATCGCAGAGCTTGAAGAAGAGCGCGATGCAACTCCCGGCGCAGTAAACGAAGATGCGGCAAATGCGCTCGCTGCGATGAAACTCGCGCTGGCATCGCTCGAAGCGGAGGCTGTGTGCGTAATCGACCAGTCCAATCTTGATTATCTCAAATCTGGCTCTGATGCAGACGTATGGCCTGCGTCCAGAACAGAGATGGGTGATGTGCTTCTGTATCGCTCCGCCCCTCCAGCGCCGGTATCTGTGCCTGATGAAGTTTGCTGGGAAGATGTTCCAGAGGAAATCACCGAAGACGATATGGCTCTTGCATCAGCATTGGCACATGGATTCAATCAGTGCCGCGCCGCCATGCTTAAGCACTCTGAGCCATTCATAGTAACGAGCGATCATCGCATGATGGAGATGCCTCAAGTTGAGGCTATCAACGCTGTCACCGCCATGCTTCAGGGTGTCGGTGGAAGCTCTCCGGTGATTCCGGATTGCTCATGCCGAACCTGCCGCCCTGTAACTTTTACTGATAGTCGCTTCGTCGTCTGCCCAGAATGCGGAAACAAACGCTGCCCTCATGCCAATGACCACCGGAATGCTTGTACCGGAAGCAACGAGCCAGGTCAGGAAGGTAGCGCGTACCCGGCAACACCGCAGCAGGAGGTGGAGTGATGGGCAAGTTTACTTTCGTCATTGAGTTCGAAGACGGCAAGGAGCCGCCAGTACATGCCCATATGGAAGCTTTGGGCGGGAAGGTTGTAGCGGTCGCGTTCCGGGATGCATTGAGCGAGGGTAATCCTACGCAGACGATCACTACCCATCCTCAGGTGCTTAGTGAGATGCGGTGCTTTATCTGCAATGGTAAGCATCCTATCGGTGTCGCCTGCCCACTCAGTTCGCCATCAGTGGTATCGCATAATGCCTGACCCATTCGACGCATAACAAACAGGCCTCTTCGGAGGCCTTTCTCTTGAGTTGATTTTGTTGAATCAACCGTCCATACTTTCTTTGCTGACGGCCTGAACACCCGGCGGTGACTTCTGCGCATTTAAGGGGACTTAAATGCGACCACAATCTGAACTCCTCACCTTGTCACAGATGCAGAAATGCACCTGCGATTTTCTGCATTCTGCGTTACCTCTCGGAGGTGGCGCATGAAACAGCACTACTGCATCGTTAACGACACCGTTAAAGACAATCTCATCGCATACATTCGCTCCCTGCCGGTAAACCCTCGCGCGCCGATGGTCGTTGAGGCCCGAGAAGAGACGCGCACCGACAAGCAAAACCGTCTTATGTGGCCATTGCTGAAGGACCTGTCTGACCAGGTTGTCTGGCACGGCGAAAAGCTGACCCGCGAAGAATGGAAGGACCTGATCACCGTTCTGGTGAATCAGACCCAGGACCAGGAACAGAAATCCGTGCCGGGCATCAACGGCGGCCGCGTTTATTTCGGCGTCCGCACATCCAAATCCAGCAAGCGCTACATGGTCGACGTCATCGAGGCGATTTACTGGTTCGGCACCGACCGCGGCGTGAAGTTCTCCGAGGCGTCCAGCAGGCGCATCGCCTGGGCGCAAGAGTGGAGGGCTTCACGTGGGTAGTCCTCTCGCGCGCGTCATCACCAACGAAATCTTCCGCGTTCCGGCGCGCCGCCAGCGTAAGCCAGCGGTTAAGCCGTCCGACATCCCGACCTTGAAAGACTACACCGCCCGCCTGGTGGATGAGAAATGGCTGCGCCTCGCGGCACGGAGGAAACATGCGTAGCACCTACCGCAATAAAAAATGGCTAGCCGCAGTCGGCCAGATTGAGCAATGCGTCCTTTGCGGAGCGTGGGGCGTACAGGTGGCACACCGCAATGAAGGAAAGGGAATTGGCATGAAGACAGACGACTGCGCTACCGCCGCTATTTGCGTCACATGTCATTCAGAGATTGATAACGGGAAAGGTCTTAGCCGTGACGAGCGCCGCCAGTTAATGGATCGAGCCATTGTCCTGACCATTATCCAGATTGCCCGTCGTGGCCTGGTGGTGCCCGCATGAATATTTACGATATCACGCCGGTCAGCAAGCCCCGCATGACACAGCGAGATCGCTGGCATAAGAGGCCTGCGACAGCGGCATATTGGGCTTTCAAAGCCGAGGTGCGCCTGCTTGGAATCAACATTCCTGAATCCGGTTATCACATCACCTTCATCATTCCTATGCCAAAAAGCTGGAGCCAGAAGAAGCGCACGCAACTCAACGGCCAGGCTCATCAGCAGAAACCGGATAAAGACAACCTGGAAAAGGCTCTACTCGATGCAATTTTCGACGACGACAGCCGCGTCTGGGATGGTCGGGTGACAAAACTTTGGGGAGAGAAGGGGCAGATCATTATTGGGGAGTGCGCGCCGTGACCAGAGACGAGATAACCCGATACCAGGTTGAGAGCGTTAAGCGCGCCAACATGCCGCCAGTAGCAAAGCACAGCCAGACCAAAACCAATCAGCCACAGAAGGAGGCCGCGTAATGAGAAAGCTCACACCAATTTACACCATGGTTAACTTTGTCGATGACGCCCATTTCCGGCGTGTCTGGAAGCATCCTAAGAAGACCATCACAACCAAGCAACGAGCCTGGGTGCAGTACATGATGTCAGTGTGGGGCAGAATTAATCGCGGCGATGACTCACCAGCCGGCGCTGTTAACGTTATAGGCCGTCTGATGATCCGGACTCAATGGAATCCTGATATGGGTGGACACATCGAGAGAATGGTTAACTGGCTTTATAGCGACGAGGGTGGGGCGCTGAGAGGTGAGGAACTCTATAAGAAAGCTCGCGAACTGGTAATCCCTCAATCCTCTGCCAGAAACATCATCGCTCTCGCCAAAGAATCAGATGATGCCGCGTTCGTAGAAAAAGTGATGGTTAAGCTGTTTCACCGGGAAAGCCCAGTCCGCGATTATGCAATTAAACGTTATTGTGAGCGCAACTGCACTCAACATATCGCTCAGGCAATGAGCAGAGTAACCGGCGTGGATGTGCAGCAGTGCCGCCGCCGGGTCGTGTGGTGCGAGAAGGTTTTTGAATCAGAACTCTTTTATGCCTTACAACGTGAGATGGAGAAAGAAAACGAACTTCAGGACACTTAATTAGAAAATATTTATCTGAAAGTGTTGATTTGGCGAAATAAAAGTGCATAATTCAGTATATGCTCGGACGTCAAAGGCGAAAGAGCGCGGTGATGAAGTGCAAGATGACAGCGCTCATGAATCGGGGACATCGAAAGCCCAAAAGCTGAATTGTGTGGCGACAGCCAAAACGCGACTTGAGCCATCACCAATAATTTAGAGCCACTGGTTAACGCCGGTGGCTTTTTCATTTCTGCATAACGGAAATCGCTTTGAGTATGTGACGGCATCCCGGTGAGACCAGGTACATTTCCCTGGCACGGCAAAGCGATCCTCGTTGTGGTGAATGTCCTGATGGCGTCGTAAAGCGATAGCCGTGAATGCCGGATAGCAGCGCCGGCCACCACAAACTAAACCCACTACCTGGGACCCTTCGGTCAGAGAGCCGACATTGCCTTACCCTCATCTTCCCGGCCTGTCGCCGGGTTTTTTATTTCAGGCCCCGGGAACCATCATCGACACGCCTACTTGTTAAATCGTCCCGAGGGCCTGCCCCCTTTCAAACACACAGCCCCCGCTTTTAAGCCGGAGGTTAGAGACTATGAAAATGCATAACGATCCCCACTCCTGGACGGAGTTTATCGAACTACTCCACAGCTGGTGGCGTGGCGAAACGCCGATGGGTGCCGTATTGCTATCGGTTGCCATGGCCGCATTGCGAATCGCTTACGGCGGTGGCGGCTGGAAGAAAATGCTCCTTGAGGGGGCAATCTGTGGAGCTCTGACCCTTACTGCTGTGTCAGCTCTTGATTACTTCAACCTTCCACAGTCTCTGTCGATAGCTATCGGCGGCGCGCTAGGGTTTGTTGGCGTAGAGCAGGTTAAGGTTATGGCTTCCCGGGTGTTTAATTCTCGCTTTGGAGGCGGTGATGCAAACCAGTGATAAAGGCATTGCCCTGATCAAGCAGTTCGAAGGCTGCAAGCTCACCGCGTATCAGGACAGCGTCGGAGTGTGGACGATCGGCTATGGGTGGACCAAGCCTGTAGACGGCAAACCGATCCGAGCCGGGATGACGATTAAGCAGGAAACTGCAGAACGCCTGCTGAAGACCGGACTGGTCAGCTATGAAAGCGACGTGTCTCGCCTGGTTAAAGTGGGGCTAACTCAAGGGCAATTCGATGCCCTGGTGTCGTTCACCTATAACCTCGGCGCCCGGTCTTTGTCGACATCGACCCTTCTGCGAAAACTCAACGCCGAGGATTACGCTGGTGCTGCTGATGAGTTCCTGCGCTGGAATAAAGCTGGTGGAAAAGTCCTGAACGGGCTTACCCGTCGCCGCGAGGCAGAGCGCGCTCTGTTCCTGTCGTGATTGGCGCGCTGGTTAAACGCTACTGGTTGCAGTTGCTGGTTATAGCGGTAATCGGCGTGCTGGCGTTCTTCGTTAACCACTACCGCGACAACGCTATCGCCTACAAAGACCAGCGAGATAAAGCCACCAAGAGTGTCCGCATGGCTAACGACACCATCAAAGACATGCAGGCCCGCCAGAGAGATGTCGCTGCACTGGATGCCAAATACACGAAGGAATTGTCCGATGCGAAAAAAACCATTAACGATCTGCGTCGGGATGTCGATTCTGGCGCTAAACGGCTGCGCATCGCCGCAACCTGCCCTGGAGTGCCAAAAGCCACCTCCTCCACCGGCGTGGATGATGCGGGAGCCCCCGAACTTACTCCAGACGCTCGACGGAATTATTTCGATCACCGGGACGGAATCGCAACCGCTGACAAGATGATTCGCGGCATGCAGGACTACATCAAAGAGCAGTGTCTCAAATAACAGCCTCGCAATAGCGGGGCATTTTTATGCGCACTCGCGTGCGTTCCATAGAGAGCTTTCCGTAGTGTGAGCCTGAGACAGGGCGGTGGATTTCATCGTTCCGCTCTCGGCTGCCCATGTCTACGCGAGCAGGCTCGCACCACAGAAAGGAAATACGATGAAAGGTCATGTATACGCTGTGCAGAACGAGGATTTGGTAAAGATAGGAAGGAGCTTCCGGCCAAACCAGCGAGTAAAAGCAATCCAAACACAGGGCGGGTTTATTTCAGGCAACACATTCATATCCGAAGCATTCCACCTTTACCCAAAGGTTGAGATCGAATGCCATGCAAAACTATCTAAACACAGGGTGGTGGGAGAGTGGTTTCGTATTAGCTTCGATGATGCAGTTAATTGCATAAAAGAAGTCATGAAATCAATTGCCACCCATGAGGCCGAGGAGGCAGCAGAGGCAAAAATTGATGGCATCTCTGAGTTGGCGGACTCTTACTTTTATCAATTGGAACTACTTAATACCATGCGGGCGGGGATGGTAAGTGCTGAATGGCCTGATGAAGCAATAGATTTCGCCTTTGGCTTGGGTTTGAAGCACGCTAAAAGAATTTATGACGAGCTTTTTATGTCTCCCTGCGTAACCGTGGTGGTAGATGACAGAGTATGGATATGTTATCCGCAAGGCTTTCAAGAGCATGATAAAGACGAATATATAGCCAGTTATGATAAGAAATCCATTGCGGAACATATCGGCTGCTCTGAGGATGATGTCCCTGACTGGGATGAATACTCAGTGCTGATTGAATAACAGCACCGCCTGGCCGCATAACCACAAATCTGTGGTTTTTGAGAGCCACTTTCACAACGGCTTTCCATTACAAAGCTCACCTGCTGGTGGGCTTGATAATGGATATCCCCCTGAGCGGATAAATCAATAATAACCCCTGCAACGGATAATGACGGAGCAACAAATGGCAAAAGCCAAATGGCACAGACTTCCGGCATTCACCATTCCGCTGTTTCAAAGTGCGCATGTCTACCTCGCAACAACCAGAGAACAGTTTCAGCACGCTGATAAATTCCTTGGCGGCAGCGGGGATGAGAGGCCGTTTAACTCTGGACTGGCAAGCAACTATGAAAACACCGATACGGGAGAGCGAGTTTACCTGATTGGAGTATTCGATCAGCAGATATCAACTCTCGTTCACGAATGCGCTCACGTATGTTTTTACGTCTGCTCTGATGTGGGCGTAACGACCAAGCCGGAAGACGCAAACGAAACCTACTGCTATCTGCTCGACAGAATGTTTTCGGCATTCCTGCCACATATCAAACAGGATTAACCCATGGAAAAACCGGACTGGGAGGCTATCGAATCGGCTTACCGGGCTGGAGTGCTATCGGTAAGGGAGTTAGCCGGAAAATATGGCATCTCTCACCAGGCCATCAGCAAGAGAGCCAAAAAGGATGGATGGGAGCGAGATCTAAAAGCCAAAGTCCAGGCAAAGGCAGATGCGCTGGTTGCCAAACGTGAGGTTGCCAGGCAGGTTGCCACCGAAAGCACTATTTCAGAGCGGCAACTAATCGAGGCGACGGCAGAGGTGATCGCCACTGTTCGAATGGAACACCGAGGAGATATCCGCCGGGCTCGCGAACTGACCAACACGCTATTCGATGAGTTGGCCGGAGAGTGTGGCGACGTGGCCGCGCTTGAGATGCTCGGTGACCTGATGCGCCGTGAGGACGATAAAGGTCAGGATAAGCTCAACGATCTGTACCACAAAATAATCAGCCTTCCTTCCCGCGTTAAATCCATGAAAGACCTGAGCGACAGTCTTAAGACGCTGATCGGCCTCGAGCGTGAGGCGTACAGCATCGAGAACAAGGCTGAAACGAAAGAGGTCACGCACAACGTCATGCTGGTACCAACCAGCGACAACGTGGACGACTGGGAAGCGGCGGCGCAGAAACAACAGGACGGGGTGCTCGGTGGATGAATTACAAAGCTGTATGGAAGCCACTGCCCGGATCTCAGTCTCTGGCGCTGAGCTGCCCGTGTAACGAAATTCTTTTCGAGGGCACTCGCGGCCCGGGTAAAACTGCCGCGCAGTTAGCCAGGTTCCGACGCAATGTCGGCGTGGGCTATGGCTCGTTCTGGCGCGGCGTCATCTTCGACACCGAATATAAGAACCTTGCCGACATCATCACCCAGTCGAAGCGTATGTTTCGCCTGTTCAACGATGGCGCTCGATACCTGTCATCTGCGAGTGAATTGCGCTGGGTGTGGCCCACAGGCGAAGAGCTTCTCTTTCGCTTCGGCAAAGAGGCGGACGACTACTGGGATTTTCACGGGCAGGAATTCCCGTTTATCGGCTTTAACGAGCTGACTAAGCAGCAGTCCCCGGAATTCTACGAAATGATGTTCTCCTGCCGACGCTCATCGTTCAGGCCGGAAAACTACCCGCTGGAGAATGGGAAGTTACTGAGGCCAATCCCGCTGGAGACGTTCAGCACGACCAACCCGTTCGGCATCGGTCATACCTGGGTGAAGAAGCGCTTCATTGAGCCGGCGCCGCGCGGAACCGTGCAGCGTGACAGGCAAATGGTGTTCAACCCTCAGACAGAACGAGAAGAGGAAATCACGCTGACCCGCGTGGCCATCCACGGCTCGTTCAAAGAGAACCCTTACCTCGACCCGCAGTACATTGCGACCCTGATGGCTATTAAAGACCCTAACCGACGCAAAGCGTGGGTAGAGGGCTCGTGGGATGTTACCAGCGGCGGACGTTTCGACCATCTGTGGAATGCCTCGCATCATGTCATCAAGCCATTCCGCATACCGGATAGCTGGACGGTCGACCGCTCGCATGACTGGGGCGAATCAAAACCGTTTTCCAATCTCTGGTGGGCACGATCCGACGGAACCGCCGCAGAGCTGCCTGATGGTCGCCAGTTCTGCCCGCCAGCCGGGTCGCTGATCCTGATTGGCGAGTGGTATGGCTGTCCACCTGACGAGCTGAACAAAGGGCTCAATATGAGCTCGACAAACGTCGCCAAGGGTGTGGCCTGGATTGATAAGCGGCTGATGGGCGAAGAGCTGCCTGAACCTGAAGAGATAAAACTCAATGGGATAACTCAGGGGCAACTGAACATCATGCCCGGTATCTGCAAAAAGGTTGTGCCGGGCCCAGCTGACGGTGCCATCTACAACACTGGCGATGACGAGCTCTCTATTGCCCAGAAGATGGAATCGCAGGGCGTTAAGTGGGTTCCATCCAACAAGAAGCCGGGATCGCGCGTAAACGGAGCGGCCCTCTTTGCTGACATGCTGGAGGCCGTCCTTGAGGGTAAGAAGCTGGAATCTGGTGTACCTGAGAAACCAGCATTCTACGTCTTCGACTATTGCCGCGGCTGGATAAGCCGTGTTCCGGTGCTCGTTCGCGACAGTAAGAACCCTGATGACGTAGACACTCAGCAGGAAGATCACGACTGGGATGGCACTCGATATGCCGTCCTGCATTCACCGCCGAAGAAAGTCGGCAAAGTCACCAACCTACGGATCTAATCCCATGCCTGATATTTCAACCCCAAATCTGGACTATGGGAACATGGTCGAGGCGTGGGATATCAACGATGCCCTGATGGGCGGCACGCTGTATATGCGCCAGCTGGGCGAGTCCTATCTCCAGCGCTGGCCGAAAGAAAACAAAGAGGACTACAAAAAACGCCTCGCTGTGGCCACGCTTTTGCCCGCCTACGAAGAGACCATTAAGCAAAACATCGGGCGCGTATTTGCCGAGCCCATTAAGCTTGCCGAGAATGTGCCTGATCAGCTGCGAGAGTATGCGAAAAACTTCGACCTTGAGGGGACGCGCCTGGACGTATGGGCGCAGGCATTCTTCGGTCTGGCGATGCAGTATGGACTCTCCCACGCGCTGGTGGATTATCCCAGGGTGGACACCGAAAAGGTGAAAACCAAAGCTGAAGAGAAAGCCACCGGCGCGCGCCCCTATGTCACCATGCTTAATCCACGCCAGGTAATTGGCTGGAAGTCGAAAATGGTGGACGGAAAAGTGGTGCTGACTGCGCTGCGTATCAAAGAGGTTGTGGTCGAAGACGGCGACGACTTCGGGCAGACCAAAGTCGAGCAAATCCGATACCTGACACCCGGAAAGGTGGAAATTTACCGCAAGGCTAAAGATGCTGACGGTGCCGCGACCTGGGCGCTATTCGATGGATGGCAGACATCCCGCCAGGATATCACTCTGGTCACGCTCTACACCAAACGCACCGGGTTTATGTGTGGTTCACCGCCACTGCTCAACATGGCCCTGCTGAACATCAAGCACTGGCAGAGCCAGAGCGAGCAGGACAACATTCTGCACGTCGCCAGGGTGCCGTTGCTCACGGTGTTCGGTTTGGAAGAGGGGCAAGAGCTGATAATTGGCTCGTCTTCAGCTACGTCGTTCACTGATCGGCAAAAGCAGGGTCTGGAATACGTCGAGCATACAGGCTCCTCCATCGGTGCTGGTAAAGAGTCGCTGGCAGAACTTGTGGAGCAGATGCGCCAGGCGGGCGCGAAGTTGCTGCGTACAGAGAACACCTCTACCAAATCGGTAGACCAGACCTCTGAAGAGAAAATGCAGGAGCAGTCACCGCTCTACACCATGGCTACCAGCCTTGAAGATGCGATCGACAACATTCTGCAAATCATGGCCGAGTACATCGGCGAGAAAGATGGTGGCAACGTTGATGTTCGCACTGAGCTGGATGTCGAATCGACCGTATTCAATCCGTCCGCCGCGCTTGCCATCCAGGCACTGCGCCAGGGTGGCGACCTCCGCCGTATCGATGCCATTAAGGCGCTGCAGAAGCTTAACCTGATTGATGCAGACGCAGACCCAGAAAAGGTCCTGGACGAGTTATTGGCTGAATCCTCCTCGCTGGATACCAGAACGATAGGCGAGGTGTGATATGGCACGCACCGTCAATGACCGCCTGCAGGACGAGACCATAGCGCATGGCCTTTATGTGACGCGCTACGGCACCGGCGTCGCCCGGCGCATGGTCGCGTTGCTGAATAGGATGGATGCTGACCTGGCCGCAAAACTGCTGGTGCTGCTGGACGGAAAGCGCGCTGATACCTATAGCGCCCGTCGTCTGGCATCGCTGCTGGCTGGCGTGCGCGACCTGAATCAGCAGGCCTATGAACCGGTTAATGCTGCGCTGGCGCGTGAACTTACGCGCTACGCTGATTATGAGACCGGGTATCAGTTTGACCTGTTCAGCAGCCTCATTCCCGGCCAGGTGCTTAAGCACGTCCCGCTGCAAAGCATTGCTCCAGAGCAGGTCTACGCCTCTGCGGTGGCGCAGCCGTTTCAGGGGCGCCTGCTGAAGGAGTGGGGCCAGAAACTCGAGTCGGATAGGCTCGACAAAATCACCAATGCTGTGCGCTCCGGCTTCCTCCAGGGCGAAACGGTAGAGCAGATTGTCCGGCGCGTTGCAGGCACGCCAAAACTTAACCGTGAAGACGGGGTGATTAATGCATCCCGGCGCGACCTGGCTGTGGTGACCCGCACCGCGGTGAATCACATGGCCGCTACGGCGCGTCAGGAGTTCGCCCAGTCCAACAGCGATATCGTGAAGGCCAAACAGTGGTCTTCGACTCTGGACACCCACACCAGCCAGTGGTGCATCATCCGCGACCGCAAACTCTACTCGCTCGATGGCAAGCCGCTGGGCCATGCAATTCCGTATCTGCGCGGACCCGGAAAAATCCATTTTTGCTGCCGCTCCTGCGAAATCCTGATCACTAAATCGTGGGAGGAAATGCAAATAGCCTCAGGCGAGCTGAGCAAAGCCACGCGCGCCTCAATGGACGGACAGGTGCCAGCGCATACCAGCTATGCCGAATGGCTTGCGAGGCAGCCTTACGCGCGGCAGGAGCAGGTGCTGGGCGTTACTCGCGCGCAGATGCTGCGAGACGGCAAAATCACCGTGCCGGAGATGTTCAACGATGCCGGGGAGTTCCTTACCCTGGACGAGCTACGCCGCGTGGATGCGTCGGCGTTCCAGTAACACAAACCCCATCAACATCAGGCTGCCTCCGGGCAGCTTTTTTTATGCCTGCCGCTGAGCGGATGCGACGCGGTGACCGGGTCGGATGACCTATTACCAATGGCCGGAAGGCTGGAGCAAAAACAATGAAACTGAAACTTGATGCTAACGGAAATGTGGTCGTTGAAAACGGTATGCCTGTGTACGTCCATGATGATGGCAAAGAGATCCCGTTCGATGCGGTCGCAGCGATGACCAAAATCACCTCCCTGAATGGTGAGGCGAAAACTCACCGCGAAGCGAAGGAAGCGGCGGAAGCCAATCTCGCGAAATTCTCTGGCATCACCGACCCGGCCAAGGCGCTCGAAGCCCTGGAGATGATGACCAAAATCGACCAGAAAAAACTGATCGATGCTGGTGCCGTTGACCAGGTAAAGGCGGAGATCACCAAAGTTTTCCAACAGCAGCTGGACGAGGCGAACGGCAAGACCAAGCAGCTGGAAACTCAACTCTACGACGAGATGATCGGCGGCCGCTTCGGTGGCTCTAAGTTCATTTCCGAGAAGATGGCGATCCCGACTGAGTTCGTGCGTTCCTACTTCGGTCAGAACTTCAAAATCGAAGAAGGGAAGGTTGTGGCCTACGACGGCCAGGGCAACAAGGTGTTCTCACGCACCAAGCCCGGCGAGTTAGCCAGCTTTGATGAAGCCCTGGAGTCTCTGGTCGAGTCGCATCCGCAGAAAGATTACATCCTCAAAGCGTCCGGTAATAGCGGCGGCGGTTCTCACCAGTCGCAGCACCAGGCCGGGCAAAAAACCATGAAACGCGGTGCGTTTGATTCCCTGGATAACGCTGGCAAGCAAGCAGCGCTGAAAGACGGCGTCAGCATCGTCGATTAATCGAGCCACGCCCATGTTTTTCTGGTTTTTATGCTGTGAATAGCTCTGGTTGATACTGAGTACATATCAGCTAATTCTCGCAATGTGTGGGAGTCTATAAGTTTCCTGATCTCCCGCACTTGCTCAACAGTTAGCTTGTGATTCCATTGAGCCTCGCCTCTATTTGATGTGCCGTGCAGGACTCTGTCGCCCTGATTTTCCTCTGGGGTTGCCCAGTAAAGGTGTCGTGGATTAACACATCCTTCATGTCCTTTACCACAACTGTGAGCAGATTCATGGCGTTGGGTTGGTGGCTCACCATGGGCAGCGATACACATTGCCCTTGAGGCGGTTATTAGCCGCTCAGTTCCTGATTCATGAATGCGCCCGTAGCCGTCTTTTTTATCTCGGTGGAAAGGCCAGATTAAACATTCATCAGAATCATAATCTTTATGCGTTTCAATAAAGTCTTTTGCAGGTGATGGAGTCTGTTTAACAACCAAAGGGTCTCCAGATCGTTTAACTCGCAGATAGTGCATTGAGCAATATCCACGTTTACCGCCATTAGTACGGTTCGCGCTTCTTTCGCAGTCCTCAACCAAACATTTTTTAAATTCAAAAGGTTTTGCGATCTTTTTGTACGTCATCGCATCACCATAAATTCGGATGCGCTGGTAATGGGCCGAGCAATATCCTTTTTTACCATGCGCCTTTGAATCAGCATCGCGATCACAGCCATCAATCAGACATTTTTTCAATTTGGATTACCATTTATAACAGATGTAATCCCTAGCTTATCCTTGGAAGAGGTGCGGCGCAAGCTCTGGATAGAGCAAATATCAATCCATTGAATCATAAGGACAATCTAGTGAATACTCTCACAAATTTAATCCCGACCATCTATACCGCGCTGGACGTAGTGTCCCGCGAGCAAACTGGTTTTATTCCTGCGGTGGCGCGTGACGCGAAAGCGGATGCTGCTGCAAAAGACCAGACCGTACGTGCGCCAGTCGCACCTGCAGCCACCACTGAAGATATTGTCCCTGGTCCTTCAGCGCCTAATTCTGGCGACCAGACCATCGGTGGTGTGGATGTCAAAATCACCAAATCCAAAATGGCCCCGGTGAAATGGAATGGTGAAGAGCAATTGGCTCTGGGCCCGGCTGGTACCTACAACACCATCCTGGCTGACCAGTTCAAGCAGGCTTTCCGTGCGCTGGCGAACGAAGTGGATGCAGACCTCGCTGCGCTGTACCTCAACTCCTCCCGCGCTGTTGGCGCGCCGAAGAATACCCCGTTCAGCATCAAAGACGATCTGACTGATGCTGCGTTGGCGCGTCAAATCCTGACCGATAACGGTGCGCCGACTACCGATTTGCGTATGGTGCTGGGTGGCGAAGCGATGGCATCCATCCGTGGTAAGCAGGCTGTCCTCTTCAAAGCGAACGAAGCGGGAACCGACCAGCTGCTGCGTGAAGGTGTTATCGGTCGCATCATGGGCTTCAACCTCCACGAATCCTTCAGCATCAAGCGCACCGCGAAAAGCGCTGCTGCTGGCTATAAGGTCAATGGCGCGAAGAAAGAGGGCGATATCATCATCGCTATCTCTGCCGGCACCGGCGGTATTGCTGCAGGGACTGCGGTGAAGTTTGCCGGTGATGACAATCAGTATCTGGTCGTTGCGGCTACGTCTTCCACTATCACTATTAGCGCACCTGGCCTCCGTCAGGATCTGGCAGATCAGGCTGATGTCAGCGTGTTGAGCGAATTCGTTCCGAACATGGCGTTTGACCGCGGGGCATTCCTGCTGGCCAGTCGTACCCCGGCGATGCCTGAAGGTGGCGATACTGCTGATGACGTCATGAATGTGACCGACCCGGTATCTGGCATCACCTTCCAGGTGGCGCTGTACCGCCAGTACCGTCAGGTGCGTTATGAAGTGGGTCTGGCGTGGGGCGTGGCTGCTGTGGCGCCACGTCATTCCGCCATCATCATGGGTTAACCCAGGGGGCTTCGGCCCCTTTGTTTTTCAGGAGGCCCAATGGCCGGATTAACCAAAGAGCAGCGCGCTCAGCGTGAAGCGGAAAAGCAGCAGGAACAGCAGGGTAATGAGCTGGTGGTCATGGTTCGTGACACTCCAGAATTCCCTGGCGGCCCGTTAATCGCTGATGTTCATCCTGACGAAGTAGACAACTGGCTGGCGCTGGACTGGCGTCTGGAGGGATAGCCATGCTGGTTGCCGATCCACATTCACCGGGCTTCAACACTTACGCCAGCGTTGCTGACCTGCGTGCGTTCGCGGCGGGGCGCGGCTACACCGTGCCTGCCGATGACGACGAGTGCGGCATGTTGTTGATGCAGGCGATGGACTTTCTGGAAGGGAAGGCCTGGTGCGGTCAGCGCTTCAGCACATCTCAGCCGCTGTCGTGGCCGCGCTCCGGCGTGCGCTTTGATGGCATTGACCTGCCGGATGACACCATCCCGCAGCGCCTCGTTGACGCACAGTGCCGCCTGGCTATCGAGTCGCAGGAGATTGACCTCACGCCGTCGGTCTCCGGTGGCGGCGCGGTCATAGCTGAGAGCGTACAGGGGGCGGTCTCTGTGCAGTACGAGCCGGGAACGAATAAGGCTACTCCATCATTCCCCTGGTTCTATTCCTCGCTGCGCGGGCTTGTGGTGGGCGGCAACCAGGTCCGGATCGAAAGGGGGTAGCATGGCAATCGACTATCGCCGCATGCGCGCTACGGCAACGCGGCTACTGACGGAGAACGGCAAAGCCTACCAACTGACTCGCGGCGGAACCACCACCCGCGATCAGTACGGGAAAGAGGTTATCACCGAGCCTATTACAGCGACCGTTACCGGCGTTATCACCGAATACTCAACTCGTGAAATCGACGGCTCTCTGATTGCTACAGGCGATAAGAAGCTAGCGGCCACGTTTGAAACTGAGGTGCGCATCGGTGACATCATTGATATCGACGGCCAAAAGTGGCGCGTGGTACAGCCGAATCCGGTTAAGCCGGCAGACGTGTTGATCTCCTATAACATCCAGCTAAGGACCTGATATGACCAGTTCCGTAAATCAGCCGTTCCTGGCTGCTATTCAGCTGTTCGTTGATGGCTCAAAGCAGGAGATTGACGAGGCGGTGCGCCGGACGGGTATCAAAATCCTGGGTAGATTGGTGGAGATGTCACCAGTCGGGCAGCCGGAGACCTGGCAAGTGAACCAAACGGCCTCTGCTTATAATACTGCAGTGCGTGAACATAATGCTGCCCTTCGCGATGATCCTGCCAACCTGACCAAATCGGGACGACTAAAGCGCGGTTTGCGTGTAAACGACTCGATGGACATCAAAAAGCCAGATGGTTATGTCGGCGGGCGATTCAAAAATAACTGGTATGTGGGCCTCGACAGCCAGCCTACAGAGACGAACGATACCCCAGATGCTTCCGGGCAGGGTTCCAACTCCCGCGGGCTGGCGGTGCTCGAAGTGTTCCGGGTGGGGCAGGTGAACTCGATTTACTTCACCAATAACCTGCCATATGCCCCGGCGCTGGAGAATGGTCATTCGAATCAGGCGCCCGGCGGCATGGTCGGACTGACCGCACTGGATGCTGCCCAATATTTCCGTGAGGCAATGAGCGAGGTACGCAATGGTCGGTGATCAGTCCATGCGAATAGCTGACCTGCTGGAGAGTCGGGTAGCCATAATCTCGGCCTCTCTCGGCTTGCCGATCGCATGGCCGAATATCGTATTTGATCCACCGGATGCGCCATACGCCCGTGTTTATGTTTTACCTGCACAAACTGTAGGTCAGGACATAGAAGGTCTGATGCGTACCTATCAGGGGATCTTGCAGGTAAACATCATTACTCCCGCAGGCTCAGGCGTGAGCCAGGCAAGAGGGCTGGCCCAGTCGGTGGCAGATGCATTCCCTGAAGGACTGCCGCTGGTGGACGGTAATCTGACGGTTTACATCAACGGGCCGCCGCAGGTGAGACAACCCATCCAGGACCGGCCAACCTCGGCGCCCAACGGGTCCAGTGGCTCAATAACCTACACCATTCCCGTCAGCATGCAGTACCGCGCTGACTACTGACCCGCCTGCCGGCGGGTTTTTTATTACCTAAATTCAGGAGAGTGCTATGGCATTCGCAATCCCTAACGGCTCGCGTGTGAACGTGGCCAAGGCCTATAAAGCCCCAATCACCTTTACCGCAGCCTCTAACGCGACGGAATGCGAACTGACCGTTGCATCGGCCTCCGGCATTCTGGCCGGTGACGTAGTTCAGGTGAGTTCCGGTTGGTTAAAGCTCGATAACATGGTGCTGCGCGTAAAATCGGTGACCAGTAATAAAATCGTGCTGGAAGCATTCGATACTACCGACACCACCAAATTCCCGGCAGGCACTGGCGCGGGCACACTGCGCAAAATCGACTCATGGATCACCATGCCTCAGGTGATGACACTATCAACTGAAGGTGGTGACCAGCAGACCATCAGCGTGCAGTTCCTGGAAGATGACAAAGCGCGAACCATCCCAACGTTTAAAAACGCGGTGGTTCAGGTTTACACCTTTGCACACGACCCTCAACTGGCGATCTACAAACGCCTCATTGACCTGGATGACTCCAGCGACACAACAGCGGTCTGGTTCCGTAACCCACGCGGCAAAGCCGATCGTTTCTACTCAGCCAGAGTATCGTTCCAGCGCGTACCGCGCACGGAAATCAACGCCGTGGAAAGTAACGAGGCGCGCATGAACTTCGAATCGGACATGCAGATTTACCCGATCGCCGATTCATCCGTGACGCCGCTGGCGTTCCTGACCGACCTGCCGGCCACCAAATCGGTTGCCACAGGCACAGCGCTGGATCTGGCGGTGGTAATGAAGGGCGGCTCAGCACCTTACACCTACGTTTGGAAGAAAGGCAGCACCGCTATTCCGGGCAAAACCGCATCGACGTTCAACATTTCGTCTGTCGCATCCGGTGATGCTGGCGTTTACACCTGTGAAGTCACCGACGCCGCGGGCAAAACCATCACCTCGGCTGCGTGTACTGTCACGATCAGCTAACCAATCAGGCCCGGTACGCCGGGCTTTTTTATGCGCATCGCACGCGCACATCAAAGAAAGTCTTTCAGCTGTGAGCCTGGGCAAACCGTTAACTTTCGGCGGCTTTGCCGTGCGACAGGCTCACGCCTAAAAGGAAATAAATCATGAGTGAGAAAATCATTACTTTGTCCGGCGCTGCGACTGATGTTCTGTATTCGCTGTTTTTCCGTGGCGCGCTTCAGTCTGGTGACCTGCCAGCTAAATCTGGCGCTGCTGAGCTTCGGGAACTGGGATTCGCTGAAACACGCCATACCGCGACGGAGTATCAAAAGGAAAACTATTTCACCTTCCTGACCGCTGAAGGGCAGGAGTATGCCATTAAGCACCTGGCAGACACCCGCTTTGGTAAGCCGGTTGATAAGCAGTATTGCAGCGCAATCACCATTGGCGTTGAGCTGGACACTTCAGACGTACAAAAAACTATTGATGAGCTGGACGACAAAATCCGTAACAGCGATGCATTCAAAGTCCTGAAAGATGGCTGGTCTTTCGAAAAGAGCGGGGTGCTGATTATTAATAACGGCGAGGTGTTCGTTACCGATGCGAAGATCGACGATGCCGTATTGTCTAAGAGCTACATCGTTAAATTAAACGTCGCCGGCAAAGGCAAGCCGCACGAAGCTGGCATGACCCTCGGTGTTGAAGGTGAGCATAGCAAGGTTGAGTTTCTGGCCGATCGCTTTAAGGTACATGAAGCCGCTTCATCCATAATCGAGAACGCCGTCGCAACAAGCGCGAAGACGAAGATTAGGCTTGGCGATGAAATGAAGCAGGCCGTCATTGATGCCGTGCGTGAAAGCGATTTGTTCGCATCCCTCCAGGCAAATATTGATGCGCAAACAGCGTCAGTAGCTGGCCTGCAACAGGCGATGAACGAAGCGGTCACCAATGCTATTAAAAACGCGCTGAAGCCCGGTGGCCTGCTTTACAACCGTTAACCTCCCATCACGCACTCGAATACTCGACCCGCTCCGGCGGGTTTTTCATTTTCTAAGGAACCGAAATTTCTAAGGAACCGAAATGACCAAATTTTCACTGATCCCCAACCCTACGTTTTCCGTTACCGCCAGTATCCCACGCGCCGGTGCCGAAGACGGCAAGCTGACGTTTACTTTCCGCCATAAGACGCTGGAAGAGCTGCGCTCCATGGACGAGAAGCTGCAAAAGGCCGCTGAAGGTAAAAAGACTGCCATCGAGCCCCAGGCCGACTACCTAATGGAAATTGTCGAGGGCTGGGCACTGCCCGATGATTTCAACCGCGAAAACGTTATTGTCCTTCTGCGGAACTATCCACGCGCGTTCGACAGCATCGGTCTGGCATACACCAAAGAGCTGATGGGTATCCGCGAAAAAAACTGAGGCAGGTCGCCGCAGCATTGTATACGCCGGGACCGACGCTCGCGGAGCTGAGCGCTTTTGGTTTGACGCCTGAGGACGTGGAGGAGGAGATGGGGATCCTGCCCTCGGTGTGGAGGCCCTTCACCATCTTCTCTTCCCTGGCGACCCAGTGGCGAGTCGGCGCGAGCGGGGCGACCGGCCTTGATTACAACGTTCTCCCCTGGATGTTCGAGTTACACGGGGTTGAGGATGCGGCGGCCTGCATGGCTGACCTTCAAATTATGGAAAGCGAAGCTCTCAAGGTAATGCATAAGGAGACGAAATAATGACAGACCAGATCGCCTCGATTACTTTGCGGGCCGATGTTTCTGACCTGAAAACAGCCAGCAACGAACTGGATAAACTCGGCCAGGCGGCGGCCGGTGCCGTAGATAAAGCAGATGATCTGAATAGCGTGTTTCGCGCTGGCGCAGAATCTGCGAAGCAAGGCAGCGAAGGACTCAAGGAGCAGCAGAACGCGCTCAAAGGGCTGCTGGAGAATATCGACCCGGTTACCAAGGCCTTAAACCGCCTGGATGAGCAGCAAGAATCGCTGCGGAAATTCCAGGCCAAAGGTTTCCTGGATACCGATACCTTCCAGGCTTACAACAAAATCCTGGATGACACCCGCCTTAAGCTGACCGACACCGGAGAAGCCGCGGCGCGTGCTCAGGCCGAATTAGCCGCTACCCAGGCGGCAGAGAAGCAGTCCGCAGCGTTAAAGAACCTTCTTGGATCCATCGACCCGACTATCCGCGCGTTCAATTCATTGGATGAACAGCACGCACAGCTGGTGGCCCATTTCGAAGCAGGGCGCATTAACGGCGCTCAGTTCGAGCACTTCAACACAATCCTTAACCAGACGCGTGAGCGCCTCTCTGGTGTCGCAGACGTACTACCAGAAGCGCTATCCAGGCAGGAAGCTGCTGCCCGGCGCGCTGGAATCTCCGTTGGTCAGTACAGCGCAGCAATGCGCACGCTGCCGGCGCAATTCACCGATATCGCCACGCAGCTGGCTGGCGGTCAGTCGCCGTTCCTGATCCTGCTGCAACAGGGCGGGCAGATTAAAGACCAGTTCGGTGGAGTCAAGGGCGCGCTGACTGGTGTAGGCGATTATTTACGCACCCTGATTGGTTTCATTAATCCGGTGACAGTAGGGATTGGCGGCTTAGTGGTTGGCCTTGGGGCAATAGCTGTAGCTTGGTACAAAGGCAGCCAAGAAGCCGGAGAGTTTAATAAGCAGCTCATATTAACCGGAAATTATTCTGCTAAATCAGCGAGCCAACTGACAGACCTGGCCCAAAAAATTGGTGGTTCAAGCGGTAAAGTTGCCGCAGCTGCTCGTACGCTCGCAGAGGTGGTTGGGGCCGGTACGTTTAAAACCGAACAGCTCGAAACAGTCACAAGAGCGGCGTTGGCTATGCAGGAGGCCACTGGCCAGTCTGTAGATACCACTATTAAGAACTTCCAAAAACTATATGCCAGCCCAACCAAGGCAGCAGAAGATCTTAATTCGACCCTTCACTTTCTGACATCTTCGCAATACGACTACATATCGTCACTGGAGCGTCGCGGTGAAAAAGAGGACGCAGCGGAAGCGGCAGCCAAAGCCTACAGCCAGGCTGAGCAGAAGCGAAGTCAGCAAATCCTCGACAATATGGGGTTAATCGAGAGGGCTGCTGGTAGTGTCAGTAAAGCTCTCAAGGGGATGTGGGACGAGCTTCTGAATATCGGTCGCCCTGACGCTCCAAATGATATGCTTCGAAAAATGCAGGCAGAGCTGGCTGAACGAGAAAAGGCACTGCTTCCAGAAAGGCAGCGCCAAGGCTATGGGTACAGCTATGATACGAGCAGTAATGATCAGGAGTATGACGCTCGTAGGAAAGCACAATTATCTGCGATAAGCGCTTTGAAGGCTCAGATAGGGCCACTTCAGCAAGCCGCACAGCTTCAGGAAGATATCAATGTTTCTGTTCAAAAAGGTATAGAGGTTGATAATAAGCGCACCGATGCGCTGATTTATAGAAACCGTATCCTCGAGCAATCTGCCACCTGGCAAGAGAAACGCAGTAAAGCCCTTTCTGAATTATGGAAAAATGTCGCACTCGCTCCTGATAAATGGAGTGATCAACAACGCCAACAGGCAGTTGACGCGATAAACAAGCAGTTTCACCCAAATAAAACGCCCAAAACCCCAGCCGTTAAGGTGTCTGCAGGTGATCGCTCAACCGACACTTACAATGCTGAGACTTTAGCTCTGCAAGCGCAGCTAAAAACGCTTCAAGAACATCGTGATATTAACGATGTAATCAGTCAGCAACGTAAGCAGCAATGGGAACTGATATCCAAAATCAGTATTCTCGAGGCAACGGCAAATGATCCAAAAGGCCGTGCGCTTACCATTGATGAGAAGTCACTGCTCGCCAATAAGGATAAACTTCTCGCGCAGGCTGATATTAATGCAGCATTGGGCGATCAGATTGCAAGGCAGCAGAAACTGAATTCTCTTGCCGATCAGGCGACCAAATTTGCTCAGCAGCAGGCAGCTAAGCAAGCAGAAATTGATGCGGCAGCTGCAGGGACTTCAACCAGGGAGGCTGAGCGGGCGGCAACACGTCAGCGTTTGTCTGAGACCTATGCCTTCAATCCTGACGCGCAAAAAAAAGTTTTGGCTCAGCAGGAAGAGACATACCGGAAGGAAGACGAACTTCGCAGTAACTGGCAGGCTGGAGCAAAGCGCGGATGGGCTGATTATGCGGATTCTGCAACTAACACATTCGAAGCAATGCGTAACGTTGCTGGATCCACCTTCAGTGGCCTTTCCGACATGCTGACCAGTTTGGTCACAACTGGAACTGCCAGCCTCAAAGAATTCGGCAAATCGATGCTGAAGATGATTGTTGAGGTGACAAACAGGCTGATGGTCGCCTATGCGGTGCAGGCTGCGATGGGCTGGATAGGTGGTGGTAGTAGCGGTGGCAGCACGCCTGGCGGAGCATATGCAAACGCAGCTGCTGGGGTAACCTTCAATGCCAAAGGCGGGGTTTATGACTCCCCAGGCCTCAGTAAGTATGTAAACGGTGTTTACGATACTCCTCAGTATTTCACCTTCCAGGGGGCATCGAAGTTTGCGAAAGGCGGTGTTTTCGCAGAGGCTGGTGAAGAAGCTATCATGCCGCTAACCCGGGATTCAGCAGGGCGATTGGGTGTACGTGCCCAAGGAGGTGGAGGTATTGCTCCTGTAATTAATACCGTCATTAATGTTGAGGCTAATGGTAATGTATCAACCAGCACATCGTCGGATGGTGATGCAATGGCGCGTGCTTTAGCCAAGCAGATCAATGATCAGGCAAAAATGATAGTGCTCAATGAGCTTAAGCCTGCTGGCGCTATCTACAACTACATTAACAAGCGATAATTGAGAGGTTTTAATGGACTTAAAAGTTGACGGCATCAATGTTTATGATGATGAGGAAGGAAAGATTGTTTCAGTAACCGTGCATGTAATGAGGGATGAATATCGAAGTCATGCAACGACATACGTTGAGCTCCCGTATTCTGATGCGCTGACAATCCATGAAATTCACACGCAGGCGCTCAATGCCGCCAAAGAGAAACTTAAGCTGATCGCAAGCAGCATCTGATCGTTACATTCTCATATCCCCTGGTTATTATTAGAAAAAATATGATAGTCAGGGGATGATTGTGAAAAAAATTATTTGCTTAAGCTTAGCCTGCATCGCACTTGCTGCGTGTAAACCTTCAGAGGAAAAAGCACTTCAACTTGGGCAGCAAGAAATTGCAAATGGGTTGATGGACCCGGATAGCGCCAAGTTCAAAATGGTTAGGTTCAACATGGACAAGAACCAGGAGTCCGGGGATGTTGTCAGTGGTTTCGTATGTGGCAGAGTCGCTGGCAAAAATGGGTTTGGTGCGTATGTTGGATATCATCCTTTTTATGTTCATCTAAAGATGACCTCGAAAGGGATGTTTTCGAAAGGCGTGAGTTATGAAGTTGGAGAAAAAGCTATTTATCCCGATGGAAGAGATGAATCGTGGATAGATCTCGACGGAAACTCTTATGCCAGCCGCTGCGGCCCAACCCCTTCGGAGTAATTTGTTTATGGATAATTACTTTGATGATCCTTTGATCGAACCCGCAATCGAGTGGGTTGTTATCAATCAGAAGGTTTCCATATCGGGCATTCAGCGAAATTTTCGAATAGGGTACAACCGGGCAGGACAACTTGTTGAACTAATGGAAAATATCGGCCTTGTATCACCTCAAGGATTTGATGGTAATCGCACAGTGCTCTGCGCAGAACTTGAAATTGGGCTTTCGTTATTCAGGCAATATAAAGATGCTGTTGATGAAGAGCCTGATATGACAAACGTAATTTTATTTCCTGGTAAGAAATGAACCCAGGCCACGCCTAGGCAACCAAACAGTATTACAGCCTCGCATACGCGGGGCTTTTTTACATCTATAGCTGAGAGGTAGGCGAAACGGACGGCGAGGTGAGCGAGCAGCAGAAGTAGCCCACTCAGGTGGGCTAACTAGTGATACAAATCTGTATCATGAACTTATTTTTTTTTAATGCTATCAGATACTTTACTAAGGCTTGGATAATCAGCTTTTTTAACAACTTGCTGATAGACGCCATGCAATAGCGTCTGGCTCTGAATTAGATCCACCTCGGCGTAAACAGCGGTAGCTAAAACAGAGCCATCACCTTTGTTCAAAACAAGGTCGCCATAGTTTTTATTCAAAGCTTTAAGCGTGACCTGGAATAGATCGGTGAAATACTGCTTAAAGGTCATTTCATCTTCATATCCATACAAAACAAAGCTGCCTTGTTGGGGGTCGATGAGAGGGTCGAAAGTAACAATGCACCCAGCCGGGAAGCTAAAACCTCCAGATCCACTCATTGATTCACCAACAATCTTAAGAGCGAAAGCACTATCACTGACAGTCACACTGCATGGGTGAAATGCAGTCGCAGATTTTAAAGCTTCATCAAGTCGATCAGCAAACGGACCCATTGTTAAGAGCGGAATTTGCCGTAGTGAAGTATACGGGATGAAATTTCTTAGATTAGGCTCCTGACCATCCCCGGAAGCCAGCCAGCCCGGGGTTGTTCCAAGTGCTGATGCCAGTCTCAACAAAACAGCATCTCGCGGCTTAGATTCACCACCTTCGTATGCGGCAATTTGGCGCTGCACAATGCCAACTTGTTTAGCAAGCTCTGTTTGAGTCAGGCCCAGGGATTTTCTCAGCGTGGAGACCCGCTCATGAAACAGGGAGTCAAAGTTCACAATTTCACCATTAAAGAGATGTTGACATATGAATAATTCATATTAATATCTCTACAAGTTCATATGAGTTTTTATGTAGAGAAAGCTAGAGGAGTTCATAATGTCTGAAAACATTTCCACTATCAAGCCGCGCCAGGTTCGTTTTGTAGAGAAGGTGGATTCTCACATCCGTGAGTCTGCCAAACGCTGTCACCGCTCAATTCAGGCTGAGATTGCATATCGAATGGAGTTATTGATGAAACTTGAGGAGAAGGGTGATGTTGTCATCCAGTAAAAGCAGCGAAGCCCAGAAGTGCACTAACACTCTGGGCCTCTTATCGAACAAATCCGACAAGGAATCTATCGACATGACAAGTTTAACACTGACCCAACAGAACTGCACTATCAACGTTCCGTTTCACGGTGCTGAGCTGTATGTCGTGAACCATAACGGTGAGGCGTACACACCAATGCGCCCGATCATCGATGGTATGGGTATGGATTGGGCATCACAGTTCACAAAGCTGAAATCACGTTTTGCTAAAGGGGTTGTGGAAATCACAATACCCACCTCAGGCGGTATTCAGAAGATGCTATGCCTAGCCCTCCGCAAGCTGGCGGCTTGGCTGAACACCATCAGCCCGAACAAGGTTAAGCCTGAGATCCGCGAGCGCGTCATTCGCTACCAGGAAGAGTGTGACGATGTGCTCTACGAATACTGGACCAAAGGCCAGGCAATTAACCCACGCAAGACCAGCACCGACGAGCGCACTCCGTTACGCGACGCAATCAACATGCTGGTGGGTAAACGCGGCATCATGTACCCGGAAGCGTATAGCTATGTACACCAGCGCTTTAATGTCTCTCATATCGACGAATTGCCAGCGGAAGAACTGCCGGTGGTCATTGAGTATGTTCATCGCCTGGCTCTCGAAGGTGAATTGATGCCACGTGAAACATTACCGACGCCAACTTCCCGGCAATTCACCGATGAGGAACTTTGCTCTCTGGCTTATCTGTGGCGTTCTGCCGCGGTTATGTATGAGGCGTGTCGTGAGGTTCACCCCTTGCTGCTGGTGGCTGAGCACCGTCTGGTTCCACGCTTTAGCTCCATTGGTACTAATTACAGCAGGGGTATCAACAAAGCTCGCGAAATTCTTAAGCGGGAAACTAACCACATAACAGAACAACCATGGGGAGACAGTGACTGGAAAAACGTCTTCTCATACGGGAAAGGAATTTTGCAGTGATGCAAATAGAAAAGCCGACAGTTACGAGCTGCCGGCTTCCATTGAAACTTGTCAGAAGGATCCAACTAATGACGTCATTAAATTTAGCAGTTCATGAGCCAAATGTCGATCCCCAGCCGCTGCCGGTTATCGAATGGAAGGGATTGCGTGCAGTAACTACTGAAACGCTGGCGACTGGTTACGGATGCGATGAGAAAAGCATCCGTATGAATCTCTCTCGAAATCTGGACCGCTTCGAGGAAGGTAAACATTACTTCCTTTTAACCGGTTCAGAATTAAAGGAATTTAAGAACAGAGTATCTGATAGTGGCTCTGTTGGTAAAAATGCTAGATCCCTAACGCTGTGGACAGAGAAGGGAGCGGCCCGCATGTCCAAAATCGTAGACTCTGACGAGGCCTGGACTTTCTTCGAACGTCTGGAGGACTCGTATTTCCGTCCAGTCGCCTCTGCTGGGATTCCACTTACCTATGAAGCAGCACTGGAAGATCTGCTGTCAAAGGTAAAGGAAAACCGCATCATCACAGAGCAGCGTGATCGGGCAGTAAAACAGAAGCTTTGGATCTCTGAAAAACGTGAAGTGACAGCGATGGCCACAGCATCGGCAGCTGTCCGTGCCAAGAATAAATTGGCTGAGCGGGTAGGGGAAGGAAAGAACTACGCCGCCATTATCCCGGTAGAAAAGAAGTTGGGCCAGAAATTCAAATGGCAGCCACTTCGTAAGTGGTGTCGGGAAAACGATGCTATACCGCATGATGTTGAAGATCCGCGCTTCGGTTCCGTTAAATCGTGGCCACGCGCAGCATGGCTGGCTGTATATGGCGTAGATTTGCGCAAGATATTTTAATCAGCCGAATTCTCGGCCAATCTCATGAAAATTCAGGAGACCCCAAACCCGCTTAACTGCGGGTTTTCTCGTTGCGCCGATCCCTGCTACTCTTTTGGCACATTTATCAAAGGGGATAGGGATATGAAGAAAGTTCTTGTTGTTTTGTTGGTGTCACTTTTCTCACTGACCGCAACGGCAGCAAACAAGCCATGCTCGGGTAAGAAAGGCGGGGTATCGCATTGCTCGGGTGAAAAGTTTGTTTGCAATGATGGTTCTATCAGCAAGTCTAAGAAGGTTTGTCAGAAATAGCCGTCGATAGATCGAACTCATTATCAAAATCAAACCCGCTTCGGCGGGTTTTTTTATGGAGTAAATATGGCAGTTGAAACATATAACTGGCGCTCTCAACTCGGGGCTGGAGCGATTGAATACAGCCAGACCGTAAGATCAGCACAGTTCGGCGATGGCTATGAGCAAGTAGCCGAAAACGGCATTAACTCCACTGCTATTCAGGTACCGATGAAGCACACCGGTGCAGAGGCGGAAGTTAACGCAGTGCGAGACTTTCTGTTGGCCCATACGGTTAAGGCTTTCATCATTACACCTCCAGGGGAAGAGAAGGGGCTTTATCGCGTCGTTGCTGATTCTGTACGTAAAAACCAGATAAGCAGTCGGTTTGCGGAATTAACCTTCACTATCAAACGGGCTTACGGAGTGTACGCATAATGGCATTAGTCGATCAGGCGGCGATGCTGGCACCAGGTGGCAGAGTACGCCTGGTTGAAGTTGACGCCTCAGAGTTTAGTGGCGGCATTCACCGCTTTCATTACGCCCCGTTCCCGCATACGCCGGAGGAGATAACCAACTCAGCTAACCAGGTATTGTCAAAAGCTGAGATATCAGCAGCAACTCTTACCAGAATGACCAGGCAGGACACGAGCAATGGCGTAATTCTCACCAGTAACGCGGCTGACTCCAACTTCACTCTGACAACTAATTTCCCTGGCTCTAAATACACCAAGATCAAGATTATTGCGCGGTGGGTTACGCCACCTGTCACTGCCGATACCTCATACCAGATTTATTATGCAACCACTAATCACGGCATCTCATGGACGTACAATAAGAACGGCACGCGCAGCAGCGTAACGCGCGATCTTGGTGATGGATGGGTGGCGCTTGAGTTCGACATGGCTAACCTTAGCGGGACAGGGGGCACCGACTGGGTGGATAGTACGATCATTCGCATCAGGGTAGATCTGTGGCAGAACGCTACCGGTTCAATCGAGGTGAAGAAAGTCAACTTGATGAACGTCAATCCGGACGATATGGATGAAAGTAAACTCGGGCCGAAGCCAATCATCTACGGCGGAAAGTCTTATGAGTTCTGGCCATTTCAGTTAACTGGTTTGGAGCTATCGACGGATCAGGCGGCAGAGCCAACGCTCAGTGCTTCTAACCTCGACGGGCATATCACAGCATTATGTCTCCAGTTCAAAGACATGGTCAATGCGAAGGTCAGTGTTATTGATACCTATGCCGTTTACCTCGATGCCGTAAACTTCCCCGATAGCGTTAACCCGACGGCTGATCCCACGGCGTATACCTTGCAGACATTCTGGATGGATACCAAATCATCAGAGGATGACGAGGTTGTGACGTGGTCGCTCAGTAGCCCGGCAGACCTACAGGGGCTTGTCATCCCGACCAGGCAAATCACGTCACTGTGTGAATGGGCGCTGCGTGGACAATACCGTAGCGGCGACGGATGCACCTACAACGGCACGGCGTATTTCGATGCGAAAGGTAATGCTGTAGCCGACCCGGCGCTGGATGTGTGCGGCGGATGCCTGAGTGACTGCCGTAAACGATTTGGCGCCGGCCTGGCAGATCCTAACGCGGCAATTCTCGACTTTGGCGGCTTTCCGGCAACCGTTCTCTTCACCCGATAACCGGACATAGCAATGAATAAAACCATATTGGCAGCTATCCGTGCTCATGCGCTGGAGGAATCCCCGCGCGAGAGCTGCGGATTCGTTATTCAGTCTGGCCGTCGCCAGCGCTACATTCCCGTGCCGAATACGCACGAAAATCCGACAGAACATTTTCGCATCGACGGCGAGCACTGGGCTAACGCCGAAGATATCGGGACGATTATTCGCGTCATCCACTCCCACCCTGGCGACGGTGCCCGGCCTATTCCGTCCGATCTGGACCGACAACAGTGCAATAACTCCGGCGTGGTCTGGGGCATTTACGCGCCGGATAGCGACGAATACGCTGAGATAATGCCGGAGGCGGTACCCCTTATCGGGCGTCCGTTTATTCTGGGCTCAAATGACTGCTGGGGACTGGTAATGGATTGGCATGCCACCCAAGGCGTGAAGCTTAACGATTTCCGCGTCGATTACCCATGGTGGGAAAGCCAGTACCCGGACAACCTGTATTTCGACAACTGGGAGCGGGAAGGGTTTGTCGAATGCGACCCCGCGCCAGGCTGCATGGTAATCATGCAGGTTGAATCCGCTAAGTGGAACCACGCGGGGATCATCACTGAAGAAGGTGAGCTGCTCCACCACCTTTACGGCCAGCCTTCCTGCATTACCCCATATGCCCGAGGCTATTTCAAAGACCGCACGATGATCTGCGTACGTCACAAAGACCTGCCACAGGAGATTAAGCCATGGCGCGTTTAACCACTATTCGTCTGTATGGCGCACTGGGCGCCCGGTTTGGGCGCGTGCATAAACTGGCAGTGCAGACATCTGCCGAAGCGGTCAAAGCCCTGTGCATCAATTTCGACGGGCTGGAAGACTATCTGATGAATGCCAAAAAAGACGGCATGACCTTTGCGGTGTTTCGCGGTAAGCGCAACATAGGCGTGCAGGACTTCCAGGAGCTGGCAGGCGATAGCGATATTCGCATAGCGCCAGTTATGGAAGGGGCGAAGAAGGCCGGCATGTTCCAGACAATCCTCGGCGCCGTGATGGTTGTTGCTGGTGTTATTACTGGTGTGGCAACCGGCTGGACGGGCGTAGGTTTGACATTTGGGGCCGGACTTATCATGTCGGGCGCGTCAATGATGGCCGGCGGTATTTACCAGATGCTTTCGCCCCAGCCAAAAGGGTTACAAGGGCGAGACGACCCTGACAATAAACCCTCTTATGCCTTTGGCGGCTCAGTGAATACCCTTGCGATGGGAAATCCGGTCGCGCTTCTCTATGGCGTCCGCGAGATTGGCGGCGCCATCATCAGCGCTGGCATAGTCGCCGAAGACATCTGATAACTCCTTTCTGAATATCAAGCACCCAGTCGGGTGCTTTTTTTATGGATGTAATATGGAAGCGATCACTGGTGCAAAGGGTGGCAGCCAGAAGCAGCACACACCTGTAGAACAGCCTGATTCGGCGCAGTCAATGGCGCGCTGCCGCATGCTGCTGGCGCTCGGGGAAGGTGAGTTTGCTGGTGGTCTGGATGCGACCAGCATTTTCCTGGACGGTACGCCGCTGGGAAACTCAGACGGAACGATGAACTTTGAAAACGTTTCCTGGGAATTTCGGCCAGGCACACAGACCCAGACGCCGATTCCGGGTTTCCCCGCAGTGGAGAACGAAACTACAGTCGGCGTATCGCTGACAAAAGCCACGCCCTGGACGCGCGCGCTGAGCAACACCCAGATTGACGCTGTGCTCGTTCGCATTGGTATTCCGGGTTTGCAGCAGCAGGAAAACGACGGGGATATTGTCGGCACTACCGTAAAGTACCATATCGATCTTGCTGTAGATGGTGGTGCGTTCTCTACGGTCATGACAAGAACCGTCACAGAGAAGCTCAGTTCGCTCTATGAACTAACCCACCGCATTAATCTTCCCAAAGCCAGCACTGGCTGGCAGATTCGAGTGGTGCGTGACACTGATGACAGCACCAGCCAGATGCTGCAGAACAAAACGCAGGTGCAAGCTATTACTGAGGTGATCGATGCTCGCCTGCGATATCCACACACAGCGCTGCTGTACGTGTCCTTTAACGCGAAGTCATTCAACAACATCCCTAAGATTTCCTGCATGCCGAAGGGGCGCATTATCCGTATCCCTGCGAACTATGACCCAATAGCGCGGATCTATAGCGGGACATGGGACGGGACGTTTAAATGGGGCTGGACGAACAACCCGGCCTGGATTTGGTTCGATGTTCTGACAGAGCCGCGTTTCGGCCTTGGCCGCCGCGTGACGCCAGAAATGCTCGATAAGTGGGAGCTCTATCGCATCGCCCAGCGCTGTGATCAGCTTGTACCAGATGGAAAAGGCGGAAGCGGCACAGAGCCGCGCTTCATGTTTGACGTGTACATTCAGGCGCAGGCCGACGCCTGGCAGGTGATCAAGGATATCGCCGCAGGCTTTAACGGCATGACGTTCTGGGGCAACAACATGTTCAATGTTGTCTCTGACATGCCAGCGGACACGTCGAAGCTGCAAATCCTTACCCGCGCTTCGGTGGTGGGCAAGCCGGTTTACTCGAGCGGCAGTGAAAAGACCCGCTTCTCCAGCGCGCTGATTAATTTCAGCGATCCGGATAACCACTACCAGGACCGCACCACGGCAGTGATGTTTCCGGAACTGGTGAAGCAGTTCAAGTTTAAGCAGACACAAATCACTGCGATCGGTTGTACGCGTGAGAGCGAGGCGCAGCGGCGTGGCGGGTGGGCGGTGTATTCCAACTCCCTTGACCGCATTATCACGCTTCAGACCGGACTTGATGGCTTTGTATTCGTGCCGGGCACCGTATTTGCGTTTGCAGATGAACGCCTGTCAGGGCGCGTTTACGGCGGGCGTATCACCGGGTATAACGCTGGTCTTAAGGCCGTGACCACTGACCGGGGCACCAGTGCGGTGGCGGGCGATACGCTGATGATTCGCACCCAGGGCGGTACCGTTGAAAGCCGGGTGATACAGGCCGTAAATGGCACGCAGCTGATCCTGTCCACGCCGTTCACGGCGGCGCCATTACCTAATGCCGTATTCGTCATTGATGCTGGTCAGCTGCGCCTGCAGTATTTCCGGGTAACGAACCTAAAATTTGATGATGAGGAAAACACCTTCACCATTACCGGTGCGGAGTATAACGCGTCGAAATACGACGCCGTTGATAACAACGCTCGCCTCGATACTCCTCCGATAAGCCTGATTCCGACCGGGCTAGTTAACCAGCCGACCAACATCGTGGTATCGAGCTATGATGCGGTTCGCCAGGGGCAACGCGTGGCCACGCTAACCGCCTCGTGGGATGCGCCAGTTGATAAAGACGGCAAACTGCAGTCGGACGTAATAGCGTATCGGGCACAGTGGAAGCGCGGAAATAACGAATGGGTAAACGTGCCTGAAACCGGGTTACGAAATATCGAAGTGCCTGGCATTTTCGATGGCGATTACCTTGTGCGCGTCCGTGCGATTAACTCTGGGGGAGCGTCCAGCCTTTGGGCCACGTCTGCGTTGACCCATCTTACCGGCCGCACCGGTGAAGTTCCAAAACCGATTGGACTTCGTACCACTGCAATCAACTGGGGTATACAGGTTGACTGGTCCTTCCCGGTTGATACAGGTGACACGCTCCAGACCGAGTTGCAGTATTCGGTAAACGGCAACGGTGATAACCCTCTGTTGCTTGCCGGAGTTCCTTATCCACAACACACCTATACCCAACTGGGCTTAAAGGCCGGTGTTGAATTTTGGTACCGGGCCCGCCTGGTTGACCGCATTGGTAATCAGAGTGATTGGACCGACT